>Ga0207695_10002312_pt1 | contig 28435 bp, 24 predicted proteins | sample KBSC54metaG_FD_184354 | JGI IMG/M metagenome (GOLD analysis project Ga0207695, IMG submission 184354) | Corn rhizosphere microbial communities from Kellogg Biological Station, Michigan, USA - KBS C5-4 metaG (SPAdes) (version 2) | ecosystem: Host-associated > Plants > Roots > Rhizosphere > Soil...
CCTGGGCAGCTACGCGCTTATTGGCCGCGCACTGGTAAAATACTCACAAAACGAAGATGAACTTGGCGGTATGTTTAATTACAACAAAAGCTTCAAGGCGTCGGTATTGTTCCTGTTAATATTTGGCTTTACTGTTCCGTTGTTTGCTTTTGATACCATCATGTCGTTAGAGGCACATTGGTTTTCAACTATGTTTGGCTGGTACAACTTTGCTGCCCTTTGGGTTAGCGGTTTGTCGGTTATTACGTTATCGCTGATACTTCTACGCAAGGCAGGTTACATGCAATGGGTAACAGAAGATCATTTGCATAACCTTGGTCAGTTGATGTTCGGTTTCTCGATTTTCTGGACTTACCTTTGGTTCGCACAATTCCTGCTTACGTGGTATGCCAACATTCCTGAAGAGGCTGCTTACTTTTACCGCAGGTGGGAGCCACAGTTTAAGCCATGGTTCTGGTTAAATATTATTGTGAACTTCCTTACTCCGTTATTGGTGCTAATGTCGCGTGACTCAAAGCGTAGGGTTGAACTTTTAAAAGTGGCCTGTATTATATTGATATGTGGGCACTGGCTTGATTACTGGCAGATGATTATGCCAGGAACTGTGGGCGTAAAAGGAATTGGGGAGTGGTACTCGCCGATGATACTTGCTGACTTTGCCATATTTATTGGTGCGGCAGGACTTATGGTTTTGATGTTTGGTACAGCGTTGAGCAAGTTCAAATCGCTGGTACCTAAAAAACATCCGTTGCTGGAGGAGAGCCTTCATCATCACATATAATAATTGTTATTTTTGCACTTTAATAAAAAAGAATACCAAACAACCATTAAAATGGGATTCAAACATCTAATAACTTCTAAAAAAACACTATCGCTTTTTGCAGCGTTCGTGCTGTTTGGCACCAACCTGATGGCGCAAACTCCGGCACAGGGCGATGCCGCCACGGTTGATAAAGGCGCCATGTGGACGGGAATTGCTTACTATGTACTGCTGTTTTTAGTTGCATCAGTTTGTGTTGCTATAGTGGGTAAAATATTAAGGGTTTATGACCTTACCCAAAAAATGCAGGGGAAAAAAGGTATAAACTGGAATGGTGTTATGGGCATTTGCTGCGCAATATTCCTGGTAGCAGGTATGTACGGCGCCTATTGGTCATTAACTGTGCAGGGATCTATGAAATTACCTGAGCCTGCTTCGGCGCACGGTGGTTCAATAGACGATATGTTTACCACAACTACTATCTTAACACTGATAGTATTTGTTATTACACAAATTTGCCTTTTTGGTTTTGCATTTGTTTACAGGGGTTCTGACAAGCGCAAAGCTCATTTCCTTCCGCACAATAATACTATTGAGAAGGTATGGACAATTATCCCTGCGATAGTTTTAACTATATTAGTTGTATTTGGATTTTTCACCTGGCAAAGGGTAATGACCAGCACCGAAGTTAAAGGTGATATTAATATAGATGTAACGGGCCACCAGTTTGCATGGGAGATACGTTATCCAGGCGCAGATGGTAAGCTTGGTTCAACCAACTTCAGGTTGTTTACAGCCGCAAATAAATTAGGTGTCGATTTTAAGGATCGTAACAGCTTTGATGATTTATCGGCAGATACTTTGGTGTTGCCGGTAAATAAATCAATAAGGATAAATATTCATGCGCAGGATGTAATCCACAGTTTGTATATGCCACACTTCCGCGTTCAACTAAATGCGGTACCGGGCTTACCTACTTACTTCAAATTTGTACCAACAATTACAACCGCGAAAATGAAGATGATAACCGGCAACGCTAATTTTGAATACTTGCTTTATTGTAACAAAATATGCGGCTCGGGACATTGGAACATGCAGAAAGTAGTGCGTGTTGTTTCGCAAGCTGAATACCAGGATTGGATAGCAAAACAAAAACCATACTTAAGCGACCAGTTAAGAAAAGAGTTGCACTTTGCTGATAGTAAGCCTGCAAACCAGGTATCAGCGTCAAACAGGTTAGCGGTAAACAATTAATATAAGAGTAACGATTATGTCAACATTAGCAGTTCACGATCACGGAGTAGTACACCACGAAGACGGTCACGAACACCACCATAAAGCAACTTTTCTTAATACGTACGTATTTAGCCAGGATCATAAATACATTGCCAAGCAATTCCTTGTTACAGGGATTATCATGGCCTTCATCGCTATGTCGCTGTCGATATTATTCAGGATTCAGTTGGCTTACCCGGAAAAATCATTTCCGTTTCTAACAACTTTGCTTGGTCATTTTGCGCCTAACGGCCGTATTAGTGCCGATTTTTATATGTCGCTGGTAACCATTCATGGTACCATCATGGTATTCTTTGTATTAACTGCGGGCTTGAGCGGTACATTTGCGAACTTGTTGATCCCTCTTCAGGTTGGTGCACGTGATATGGCGTCGCCGTTTGTTAACATGCTTTCGTACTGGTTCTTTTTGATGGCCAGTATAGTAATGTTATCGTCTTTCTTTGTACAAAGCGGCCCTGCAAGCGGTGGCTGGACAATATATCCGCCTCTGTCGGCATTGCCAAAATCTATGCCTGGTTCGGGCATGGGGATGACGCTGTGGCTGGTAAGTATGGTGATGTTTATTGCGTCACAGCTTATGGGCGGTATTAACTACATCAGTACCGTTTTAAACATGCGTACCAAAGGCATGGACCTTTGGAAAATGCCGTTAACAGTTTGGGCATTGTTCCTTACTGCTGTATTGGGTGTATTGTCGTTCCCTGTATTGGTTGCAGGCGTTGTATTGCTTATTTTCGATCGCAGCGCTGGTACCAGCTTTTATTTATCTGATATTATCCTTAACAACCAGGTTCAGCCTTACGAAGGCGGTAGCCCGATATTATTCCAGCACTTATTCTGGTTCCTGGGCCACCCCGAAGTATATATCGTAATTATGCCAGCGATGGGTCTTTCGTCTGAAGTACTGGCAGTAAACTCACGCAAGCCAATATTTGGTTACCATGCAATGGTTTACTCGCTGATAGGTATTTCAGTATTATCATTTATCGTATGGGGCCACCACATGTTTGTAACGGGTATGAATCCGTTCCTGGGTGGTGTGTTTATGATAACTACGCTGATTATCGCGGTGCCTTCGGCCGTAAAAACATTCAACTGGCTGGCTACGTTGTGGCGCGGCAATATCCGCTTTACACCGGCTATGCTTTTTGCAATCGGCATGGTGTCGTTCTTTATCTCTGGTGGTTTAACAGGTATATTCCTGGGTAACGCTGCTCTGGATATAAACTTGCACGATACCTACTTCGTTGTTGCCCACTTCCACCTTGTAATGGGGTCGGCTGCTATATTTGGTATGCTTGCCGGTGTTTATCATTGGTTCCCTAAAATGTTCCGCCGTATGATGGATGAGCGTTTGGGTTACCTGCACTTCTGGTTAACATTTATCGGCGCTTACCTTGTATTCTTCCCGATGCACTTTATGGGTCTTGAAGGTGTTCCACGCCGTTACTATGCCTTTACCGAGTTTGAATCGATGAAGCACTGGTTAACCGTTAACGTATTTATTACATGGTCGGCTATTATGGCGGGTATTGCACAGCTTGCTTTTGCATACAACTTTATACATTCCATTTTCTGGGGTAAGAAAACCGTTCAGAACCCATGGAATTCAAATACACTTGAATGGACTGCGCCAATTGAGCATCATCATGGTAACTGGATAGGAGAGATACCTACAGTTTATCGCTGGCCGTATGATTACAGCAAGCCGGGACATGATGAAGATTTTATACCGCAGCACATACCGTTTTCACAAACCATGAGCTCAAACCTTCCTCATGACTTTGAAGATAATCCAGGCGGTTTGGCAGAGCACACCAAATGGACTGATGCTCAAAAAGCTAACGAAGCGGTAAAATAATTTTAATACCGATATGATCTTTTAGGGTATCTGTACCGGAAGTTTTTTCCTAACAGGTACCCTAACTTTTTAAATATATTGATACAACTACTGAAAGCAGGCACAAAATAAAACAACCTGATAATGCCTTTTGCTTTGCGCTTTGGTCTTTCAGCTTAAAAATAAATGAGGACATCCACGTCGAAAATCCGGTTCCAGAAAGTTAACCTCGCTACAATAATCCTGCTGTTTATATTGATACTTGCCGGTGGAGTTGTACGCAGCACGGGTTCGGGAATGGGATGCCCCGACTGGCCGAAATGTTTCGGCAGATATGTTCCGCCCACCAACGTAAACGAGCTGCCTAAGGATTATAAGCAAAAATATGTTGCCGGCCGCCTGGCCAAAAATCAACGTTTTGCAAAAACATTAGATGTATTTGGTTACAGCGATTTAGCTAAAAGGATTCGTGAGGACCGTTCAATATTAGTACCCGAAGATTTTAACGCCGCTAAAACCTGGACAGAATACATAAACAGGCTTATAGGCGCATTATCGGGCTTGTTTCTGATCGCAACGGCTATTTATGCATTTGCTTATCGCGCTGATAATAAATGGATACCCTTTTTAAGTATACTGAACGTTATCCTGGTAGGTTTCCAGGGTTGGCTGGGCTCCATTGTAGTTTCAACAAACCTTGTGGCCTGGATAGTTACCGTGCATATGCTGCTTGCGCTGGCGATACTCGCGCTGGCTATCGTTACCTATCACCTGGCGCGTGTTGACGGCAGGCCGGGATTAACGGTTAACCCCTTGGTGCATGTTGTAACGTTGCTCGCTTTAATAGTAAGCATTGTACAAATAGCATTCGGCAGCGAAGTGCGCGAAAAAATTGATGCCGTTGCAGGCCACCTGCAAGGTGGCTACCGCGATGATTGGATAAGCAATGCGGGCGCAATTTTTACCCAGCACCGTGATGTAGCTATTATAGTTTTTATAGCCAACATAATATTATATGCTTTGGTTAGGAAAACATTTAGCCGCCACTCCATACAGCAGCAAATAATGAGCTTTGCGTTTTTAATGATAATGCTGCAAATAGTTACGGGTATTATATTATCCTATTGGGCTTTGCCGCCGGTTGCGCAGGCTGCACACGTGCTGTTGGCAACATTGGTTTTTGGGGCGCAGTTTTATTTGATGTTGAATTTGTACCGGTCGGTTAAAGGGGGGATGCACGGATGATTTGGAGCGATTTTTCAAAGTTGATAAAATTAAGGCTCACCTTTTTGGTGGTGTTTTCGGCGTCCATTTCATTTTTAATTGGCAGTAAGGTTAACGGTCATATCGATTGGATGAACTGGCTGAAGCTGATAGGTGGCGGGTTTTTAGTAACCGCAGCGGCCAATTGTTTTAACGAAATTATAGAGAAGGACCTTGATAAGCTGATGAAGCGAACCATGGACCGGCCAATGCCCTCGGGCAGGATGACCAACGGACAAGGCCTTGTAATAGGTTTGTTTATGGGCATAGCCGGCACTATTTTGTTAGGCGGGCTTAACTTAACAGCAGGATACTTATCCGTATTTTCGGTTTTGTTGTACGCTTTTGCTTATACACCATTAAAACGAAAATCGCCGATTGCAGTTTTTGTGGGTGCTATACCGGGTGCATTGCCGCCGCTTATTGGCTATGTTGCCGCGCATCCGCAGATTGATGATATCGCGTTAATCCTGTTCGGTATACAGTTTGTGTGGCAGTTCCCGCACTTCTGGGCTATTGCCTGGGTGCTTGATGATGATTATAAACTGGCAGGTTTCAGACTGCTTCCGTCAGGCAAAAGAAATTTAACGAGTGCAATTTTTACCTTTGCATCTACTATAATATTGTTACCTGTAAGTTTATTGCCGACATACTATGGCTATGGCGGTTACTACGTTGGTGCAGTATCGTTAATATGCAGTTTAGTGTTTTTATACCTGGCATTTAAGCTGTTAAAAGATCTGGAAATTCCATCGGCCAAAAAACTGATGTATGGTTCTTTTTTTTACCTGCCAATAGTGCAGTTAATGTTTTTATTTGATTTTATAGGAAAAGTGAAATGATGGCTCAAATACAACAGGAAGATAAACAAAACCTCGGTGCTAAGAAGTTCAACATGTGGATATTCATATTCACATCGTTCCTGCTTTTTATGGGGTTTATGAGTGGTTTTATAGTTTACGTAGGTGGCCGCGGGCACGCTTTGCAGGTATTATTACCGAACGCATTCATATACAGCACGATTGTATTAACGCTTAGCAGCCTAACCTTAATAATGGCAAAAAAAGCCGCAAAAGGTTTGCAGTTAGCCCAACAACGTTTATACTTATGGCTGACGCTTTTTTTAGGGATTGCATTTTTGGCCCTGCAAATTAATGCGTGGCTGGTTTTAATAAAGATGCAAGTGTTTTTTTCAAACCCTAATGCCGCCCGTTCATTTATTTACGTGTTTAGCGGCATACATTTTTTACACGTTATAGCAGGCTTGCTGGTACTATTAAATACAGTATTAGCCACTTACAGGAACATACCGCAGGTTAAGAATATATTTAAGATGGAAATGGCATCTATTTTTTGGCATTTTCTCGATATTATGTGGATTTGTCTGTATGTTTTTTTACTTTTGAACCAAAATTAAATAATTATCCAAGTACAAATGAGTACAGTAGTAACACAACAAGTTGATGAGGTAAAATCAACACCATGGTCGGGGGGCAGGTCGCCTTTCAATGTTGAGTATGGTAAAATGATGATGTGGTTTTTCCTCCTTTCGGATGCTTTTACATTTTCATCATTACTAATTTCATACGGCGCTTTACGTTTCAGCGCTCCTACATGGCCAACGCCATCTTTGGTATTTCAATCGGTTCCGGGTACAAGTATTGAATCAGGTGCCCCATTGGTTTTCGTAGGTTTAATGACGCTAATCCTGATATTGAGTTCGGTTACAATGGTATTAGCTGTTGAAGCCGGCCACCGTAACGCAAAAAAGGAAGTTATTTGGTGGATGGTAGGCACCATTATTGGGGGCTTAATGTTCTTAAGCTGTCAGGCATTGGAGTGGAACCACTTATTTCATGAAGGCTTTTGGTGGTCAAGAATCCCGGATGCAAAAACGTTACAGGAGTTTTTTAAAGAAGGAGTTCCGCTGTCTCAACAGCAAATGTCGAGTCACCAGTTTGCTAACTTGTTCTTCACTATAACGGGTTTCCACGGTTTCCACGTATTCTCGGGAGTTGTAATTAATATCATCATCACCATAAACGTATTAATAGGTACTTACGCCAAACGTGGAAGCTACCTGATGATTGAAAAAGTTGGCCTTTACTGGCACTTTGTAGATTTGGTGTGGGTATTTGTATTTACTTTCTTCTATTTAGTTTGATTTTTTAAAAAAGATATTATATGTCATCTGATACCACAACTATACACCACGACGACGCTGCACACGGCGATCACGAGGGAATGACCAAGAAGAGGATACTTAACGTTTTTTGGATTCTTTTGGGTATAACTGCTATTGAGTTTTTTGTAGCGCTTGTTATTGCACCGAAACATCAGGGCGCATTATGGATAAATCCCATATATATTGTATTAACGCTTGTTAAGGCGTTTTATATAATAGCGTACTTTATGCACTTGAAATTTGAAAAAATGGGGCTTATACTTGCTATTGTTATCCCTGTACTTTTCATAATCGGTTTAATATTGGTACTCACAAATGAGAGCCATTATTGGATCGACTTAAGGCATGCCTTAAGCTTGTAATGAAAAAAGCTGGCATAACTAAAAAAATCTTAATCCTGGTACTTGTTTTAGTAGTACCGGGATTTTTATATTATTTACTTGACGCTCACGGCAAAAACAGGTACCAACAGTTAAATATATTCGGCGACAAGATCATTGCGAAAACTACCCACAAGGTAAAAGGCAAGGCCATCCCGGATACGATATACCACACCTTGCCCGATTTTACCTTAACCGACCAAAACGGTAAACAGGTGTCGCTAAACACCTTTAAGGATAAGATATTTGTCGTAAACTTTTTTTATACAGGCTGCCCATCGGTGTGTAAATTGATGAACGAGAATGCAAACGTGCTCGACTCGTTGTATAAAAAAAACAAGATGGTTTATTTTGTATCGATAACTGTTAACCCTAAACAGGATGAGGTTTCGGCTTTAAAGAAATATGCGGCCGGCTTTAACGGGCTAACGCCAAAACGCATGTTTTTAACAGGCGACACAACTACTATATACAACCTGGCCCGAACCGGTTTTTTAGTAAATGCCCTGCAAACCGGCCCAAATGATTTTGTGTACAGTGACAAGCTGATATTGATTGACGGCCAAAAACGAATCAGGGGGTATTATACTGGCGCGTCGTCAAAAGATGTTGACAAGCTGAATGATGAAATTAAGGTTTTGTATTTGGAGGAAGTAAGAAAAGGGGAACCGGCGGTGTATTAAGCCGTGAGTTATTATGTTAAATAAACAGGTATAGAAGAATGACCGATAAATTTATATTCCGATTTGTAGCAGCCGTTTCCGTATTTGTGTTTGCGGTAGTTTTAATTCTTAACAGGAAAATATTACCGGTGCCCGAGGTTACCCCGGCATTTACCATTTACCTGCCGAAGCTTAATGCAATTTTAAATGGTACTTGCAGTGTACTGCTTCTGGTGTCGCTTTATTTTATCAGGCACGGGAATATAACAATGCACAAACGGGTTAATATACTGGCGTTTTGCCTGTCGTCACTTTTCCTGGTATCATATATCACGTTTCACTACCTCATGAAAAAGGAAACCGTTTTTGGCGACCTTGACGGAGATGGAATACTATCTGAAGCGGAACGTGGTGCCGTAGGCAGCATACGCACCGTTTATCTCACTATATTAATTTCTCATATTATATTAGCTGCGGGCGTTTTGCCGTTGATTCTGCTAAGCTTTTACCGTGGTCTGCAGATGCAGGTACAAAAACACAAAAAACTGGTTCGGTGGACATTCCCAATCTGGCTGTATGTAACCATTACCGGTGTTATTGTATATGTAATGGTATCACCTTATTATCATTTTTAGACAGATAGCGTTACTTCTTCCGCAACTCTTCTAATTTTCGCCTGGTATCTGCTGTTTCCTGCAGGCTGAGCGATTTAGTATAAGCCTCAATAGCTTTTTGCTTTTCACCGGCTCCGACATAAAAATCGCCTATACTGTCAAAAGCATTACAACTTTGCGGATGGTTATCAATGTTCCTTTTAAAAAGGGAAAAAGCTTCCTTTGGTTTGTTGCTGCCCCAGCAATAATAGGCGAGGCTATTCACCAATGACTCGGGCGGCACAACGGTATACCCAAAACGATCTGATAGCATCTTGAAATGAGCAGCTAGTACCGAATCTATATTTAGCTCCGGATTACCATCAAATTGGCTGGTTAAAAATGGATAGTAATTAAACAAGTACCGTAGCGCATCGTATTCCGCATTTAGTTCTACAGTGCCATGTCGCTCATTGGGGTAAAATTTATAATTCCAGTTAAGGCCTTTAGGTTTCGCCTCTTTCAAAGCCCTAATAAAGGGTAACACAGATCGCGTTACGTTTGTACGGGGGTTAAGCGTATCTTGCATCACAGTAATGGTATCAATCCCCGGCGACATATTATTAGCAAAGGCCACAAATAGTGATTTCTTTGCGAGATTAAGGGTTGATAATTGTTGCTGTACCTGCTTTAACAGTTTTTTGTTATCCCACCACAAACTTGGGTCGATAACAATGTAGGCGTTAAATAACCCTGTATGGTTAATTAACGTATTTACCACAGTTAACCCACCTAAAGAGTGGCCGCTAAAAACGCGATAGGGTGCGGTGGGGTAATGGCTATCCACGTAAGGGAAAAGCTCATCACTGGTAAAGCTTATAAATTTTTCACCGCCGCCCGAAACCTTATCGCCTGCTACGGGAGTAGGTGTCAGGTCTCGCTGCCGCACCGTATTGGTAATGCCGACAACTATCATATCAGGTATTACACCCGCCATTTGCTGCACTATGGCTACTGCTGAATTGAAATGGTCTTCGCCGTCCAAGATATACAACACCGGGTAGCGCTCGTCCTTACCACCACTTGGCACATGTATCAGCAGCGCCCGTTTCTCATTCAGTATTTTCGAGAAAACGGTATCGACAGTGCCAATCACAATCCGGTTATCCGGTTTTTGTGCTATTGCCGAAATACAGATGCTGCAAAACAGTGATGTTATAAATATTCTCATAATTTATAATTTTAAAACTAACCAACCACTCACCATTCTCTACTCACCATTTCACCACTTCGTTATTTTCTTCCCATCAACTTTTATCGGCTGATAAGGATGGTCGAGAAACTCCGCTATCAACACATCACCTTCCCGGGTATTGAGTGCCGGTCCGTGAGTTTTATCAGTAAACAGCACCCGCTGGCTGTTTGGCATATAATGGTGAATTACATCGTTATAAAATGCCGGGCAATATGGGTCGGTATCCCCGGTTGACAGTAAGGCCGGCACATTTGAATATACCGGTGTTTTGGCAGCAGCGCTTACAGGTTTTACATTCCAGCAATTGCATAATGGGTGGTCTACATTATTAAACCTGTACCCTGCAAGGTATGGAAATATGTCGTTTTGTTTATCAATCAGATGTTGATCGGCGTACTGTATTTGCTCCGAACAATACATCGAATAACGCATGCCCAGGGTATTGCTTTTGCCTGCGTTAAAAATATCATCAAAATACCGCTTCATATATGCTTGCTGCTTACCGGCGATAACCTGGGTAATTAAATAAGGAACATTTTTAAGCTGGGCATTATCCTGCAGGTTGTTCATCAAAAAATCAATCAGTTCGCTGCGATGGTATTTGATAATAATACTGTCGGTGCTGCCTTTCTCCAAATATTTTATACTGAATTCCTTGTTAGCAATTGAATTAAAATATTGCTGAAACCGCTGCTGTAAATTGGTATAAAGCGACTTGTTTGTCGAATCGCGCTCGCAATTACCAAACACTTTATTAAATGAAGCATTGATGCCGAACATGGCGTCTTCTTCGTAATTAATAAACCCCGGCAGTGCTGAATCAAGAATTACCGAACGTATATGCTGCGGGTAGTTCCTTAAAACAGTAAGCATCAGTCCACCGCTGTAAGAAATACCCATCAAATTCAATGAGTCGATATTGAGCGCGCGGCGCAAATCCTCAATATCAGCAGCGTTCTCAATGGTATTATAGGCCGATAGATCGTTGCCGTCGCCAATTAGTTTTTTGCGGCACCTGGCAGCTTCTTTTGCAAGCGCGCTATCTACAGGCAGGTTTTTGCGATAGGCGTCCCTGACAGCCTCGCTAATGCCATCGCACGACAGGCATGGCTGTGCATAGGTAGTCCCGCGTTGCTCAAAGGCAATATAATCGCGGTTTTTGGAAAATTGGCGGTAATTGATAAAACGCACCCCCCGTAAAGAACTTGCACCTGGACCGCCGGAAGTATAAAGCACCGGGTCTTTTTGTTTATTGGGGTTGCTGCTTTCTACAACAATAAAAGGCAACTTAATGGTTTTTCCGGTGGGTTTGTTCCGGTTTTCAGGCACTATTAAATAAGCGCAGCGGGTTTTAAGGCTATCGTTTTTAAAAATACAGTCGCAAGGTTCGATTTTTGGATTATAAGTTTTTTGTTGTGCTGATGATATCTGGAAGCTGAAGATTATACAGCCTGTTAAAAGTAAAATATATTTTATCATTGATGCTTAATTTATTTCATCAAAGTACGGGCATAAAAAGGGGGTTTTTTAGTAAAAAACGGACAATCTTAAAAATTCGCTGCAAGCTTTTGCCCGGTAAATTTCACCACATCTTTATAAAAATGGCTCATATCATAGTAGCCAAAATCGTATGGGATAAATACGTCTTTTTGGTTTACATAGGCGGTTAATGCTACGCGGGCGCGCATAATGGAGAAATAGTTTTTTGGCGATGTGCCAACTACTTTATTAAAATACCGGTTGATGGTTTTCGAGGTGACAAACATCTTTTCGGCCATTTGCGAGGTGTTTATCTGCATTCCGGCCGCGTCGTAATTTTCGATACAGTCTGTTACAAACCGAACGTAGTGGTCGTTATTGTTGTGTTTATAGCAACTTAGCAGGAAGGTTTGCACCATCTCCAGCCTTTCTTCAAAACACAAAGGTTGTTTGATTTTTTTGAGCAGAGCAGGCGGCAATATACAATTTAAATTTATCACCTGCCCAATCAGCGTTGCCTGGTTGATGCCCAGCACAGCCTCAAGCCCGCCCGGAAGAAATTTGACAGTGAAAATATGGTCGGTAGGCTGCTTGAACTTTTCGACGCTGGTATCGCGCAAAACCAAAATATCGTCCTCGGCTTTAATTAGATGCGTTTTGTTGGCTACCGATAAGTAATAGGGTGTGCCCAGGTTTATCCAAAACGTAGGCGTATAGCTGGGAAACATCTTTACACTTTTGAACTCAAACGCTGGATTGTTCCTCAACAAATTTTCAGCAGGGGGCATCGATTCCGAAAAAAACTCAATGTGGGCCGCCAGTTCATCACAGGGAGTTGCGAACCGGTGTGCTTTGCGTATATCGTTAAAAATCTCAACCATTTAAAAATAAGACGAAGAGAAATTGGAATAGTTACAGAAGAGGGTGACTACCCCGATATTAAAGCAGGCAACAAATAAATAGTTTTTTCGCAAAACGAATTAAACAATTTTAATCAAAAAACCTTTTAGCTTTGGCCTTTCAGCTTTCACCCTTATGAACAACATACTCTGCTTCGGCGAAATACTTTGGGATACTTTTGGCGACGAAAAAGTTGCCGGCGGCGCGCCTATGAATGTTGCCCGGCACCTGGTGCAGCAACACATGGATGTTTTATTTGCCAGCCGGGTCGGTAACGATGAATCCGGCGGTGGCCTGGTAGAGTTTCTAAAGGGCAATGGCCTGTACAGCGAGCTAATACAGGTTGATGAAAAGCTACCTTCCTGTGAAGTAACCGTGCAACTGGACAGCCAGGGCGTGGCCACTTATATTATCCCGGAACCTGTATCGTGGGATAATATCCAAACCGAATCGGCCCTTACAAAAGCAGCTGCCCAGGCATCGGCAATTGTATATGGCAGTTTGGCCTGTCGCGAGGGTATCACACGGGACACATTGTTAAACCTGCTGCAGGAAACCACCGCGCTGAAAATATTCGACGTAAACCTGCGCGCGCCACATTTTACCATGTCGACGATTGAAACGCTGGTTGCCGGAGCCGATGTAATAAAAATGAACGAAGATGAAGCGGCCCTGCTCATCGGTAGTAATACCAGCGACCTGAAAGAAAATATCATCGAGTTCCAGAAAAAATATCACCCAAAAACCATCTGTGTTACCCGCGGTGAACACGGCGCTATGGCCTGGCACGATTACGAATTTTACGAACACCCCGGCTGCCCGGTAAATGTTGTTGATACCGTAGGCGCCGGCGATGCGTTCCTGGCCGCGTTTGTATCGGGCCTGTTAAAAAATGAGCCCATGCAGGGAGTGATTGAGAAAGCATGTTTGGTAGGCTCGTATGTTGCAGGTAAACGCGGTGCGAACCCTATCTACGATGGGAGTCTTTTAGCAAAGTTTTAAATCAATATCCAAACCCAATCCCGCTAATCGAAAATTCCGCCATCAGGGGGCCAGGAGGCTTTTGTCATATTCTCATAACAATTCCATTTAAAACCCTTTTTTAAAAACTTTTACAAATAATATTCCGTTATTTTATATCAGAAAGGGCATTATATGCGTGGATTCGAATTTTCGAAATTTAAACCCAGCCAGATTCAAAAAGGCGGGTTTGAAGAATTACTGAAGTTATTCCTGGAGTTGCTTAACTATACCGCCGGCGATGCTGGCGAAGCTTTGGCCTGGATGAATGAACTTGACAAGCAATATAATCTTACCAACGACGAGTATGGTATGGGTGATTTTATAGACGAGCTAAAGCAAAAAGGTTATTTAAGTGAGGAGGAGCAAAATGGCGGTTTCAGCATCACAGCTAAAACCGAGCAGAGCATCCGCCAATCGGCATTGGAGGAGATTTTTGGCAAGCTGAAAAAATCGGGCAAGGGTAACCACAGGTCACCACAATCTGGGCAGGGGGACGAGAAAAACGCCGAGCGCCGCGAGTTTGAATTTGGAGACAGCCTCGACCAAATAAACATGACACAGTCCATTCACAACGCACAGGTAAATCACGGTATCGGCGATTTTATGATGACCGAGCGTGACCTGGAAGTGGAGGAAATGGATTACAAAACCCTTACTTCTACCGTGCTGATGATCGATATCTCGCACTCCATGATATTATATGGCGAGGATAGGATTACCCCTGCCAAGAAGGTAGCCATGGCGCTGGCTGAGCTCATTCGCACCAAATACCCTAAGGATACGTTGGATATTGTGGTGTTTGGTAACGATGCCTGGCCAATAACCCTAAAGGATTTGCCATATCTACAGGTTGGCCCTTATCATACTAATACCTATGCCGGCCTCGAGTTGGCTAACGATTTGCTGCGGCGCCGTAAAACGCACAACAAGCAAATATTTATGATTACCGATGGTAAACCCACTTGCTTAAAAGAAGGGACTAAATATTATAAAAACAGCATAGGGCTCGACAGGAAAGTGGTTAACAAAACCCTTAACATGGCTGCCCAGTGCAAACGGTTAAAAATACCCATTACAACATTTATGATTGCCAAAGACCCATACCTGCAGCAATTTGTTCGTAAATTTACCGAGACAAACGGCGGTAAAGCTTTTTACAGCTCGCTGAATGGCCTGGGCGAATATATTTTTGAAGATTACATCCGTAACAGGCGAAAAACAGTACGTTAATTTGACAATTTGAAGATGTGCCAATTTGAAGATTTTATTTACACTTCATTTTCAAATTTTCCAATCACCAAATTTTCAAATCGGACAATCATCAAATTGACAGCATATGAAAGTTGAGCAGATAAATCACCTTGTATTAACGGTGAAAGACATTGACGAAACCTGCAATTTTTACAGGGATGTTTTGGGTATGGAAGTTGAAGAATTTACCGCACGAAAAAAAGCGTTAAAATTTGGCAACCAGGGTCTCAGCCTACGTCAAAAGGGCAGAAGCTTTGATTTGGAAGCCGATAAGCCTACGCCGGGTTCGCTGGATATTGGTTTTACGGTTGCAGAATCGATAGAACAAATAAAAGCTGAACTTGAGAGTAGAAACATTGCAATAGAGGGGCTGGTTGAACGCCGTAACGCGGCAGGCAAAACCACCTCTATTTATTTCCGCGACCCCGATAGAAATTTAATCGAGGTAAGCAATCACATAGCACATTAGCATTAGATGAATAAAAAAGATATAACCACCCTCGGGCAGTTAAAAAAAACAGATTACAAAAGCCGGTCGGTGAAGGATGAATTGCGCGAGAACCTGATCAAGCAATTGCAAAAGGGCGAAGGCGGCTTTGAGGGCATAGTAGGTTTTGAAGATACCGTAATCCCCGATTTACAAACCGCTATACTATCACGCCATAACATTTTACTGCTTGGCTTGCGCGGCCAGGCAAAAACCCGTATTGCTCGCTTGCTGGTTAATTTGCTGGATGAGTGGATGCCGTACATTGAGGGTTCTGAACTATACGATGATCCACTGGCGCCAATATCGTGGTTCGGTCATCATGAAGTATTGGCCAAAGGTGATGATACACCGATAGGTTGGGTACACCGCTCTGAACGCTATACCGAAAAGCTGGCCACCCCCGACGTTACTGTTGCCGATTTAATTGGCGATGTTGACCCGATAAAGGCAGCAACCATGAAGCTTAACTACTCGGATGAACGTGTTATCCACTTCGGGTTAATTCCACGCGCACACCGGGGCATATTCGTAATAAATGAGTTGCCCGATCTGCAGGCGCGTATACAAGTATCACTGTTTAATATTTTGCAGGAGCGGGATATCCAAATCCGTGGTTTTAAGCTGCGCTTACCATTGGATATACAGTTTGTATTTACTGCCAATCCCGAAGATTATACCAACCGTGGTTCGATTGTTACGCCGTTGAAAGACCGTATTGAAAGCCAGATATTAACCCACTATCCGCGCTCGGTTGAAATTTCGCGCAAGATAACCCAACAAGAAGCATCCCTCGCTGCCGACCAAAGGGCAACAGTTGAAGCTGATGGCCTGGTGAAGGATTTGGTAGAACAAATTGCTTTTGAAGCCCGTAATTCAGAATACATTGATAAAAAATCAGGGGTATCAGCCAGGTTAACGATATCAGCCTATGAAAATTTAATTAGCAACGCAGAAAGGCGGATGCTAATTAACCATGAAAAAACCACTGCCGTACGTATATCCGACTTTTTGGGTGTGATCCCGGCCATCACCGGTAAAATTGAACTGGTGTACGAAGGCGAACTGGAGGGGCCAGGCAAAGTGGCGAATATCCTCATTGGTAAAGCCATAAAAACGCTAATGGTGCAATTTTTCCCCGATCCGGAGAAAGCTAAGAAAGCAAAAGCGCCAAATCCTTATGCCGAGATTATCAACTGGTTTGGCGATGGCAACAACCTTTCGCTGGTTGACGAGCTGCCTTTGCATGAGTATAAAAAAGCTCTTAACTCGGTTCCCGGTTTAAAGGCCCTGGTTAAGAAGTTTCACCCACGGCTAACTGAAAGCCAGGATATGCTGCTAATGGAATTTGTACTGCACGGTTTGTCGGAGTTTTCACAACTAAGCAAAGGATTTTTGGATAACGGCTTTGCGTTCTCGGATATGTTCAACAGTTTGTTTAATTTGCAGCCTGATGACGACCTTGATATAGATGACGACCGCTATTAACTGTAAACTTCCAGACCGATAATGAACGGAATACACTTACAGGTATTTTTGCTTGTTGCCGCGCTTTTATTGATAGACCTGTATGTTTTAAGCGGCTTAAAGGGGGCATCGAAAAAATGGAAGTTCCTTCAGAAAAAGCGTTTCCCACTGTACTATTGGATGTTTTCCATCTTCCTTATTGCCGACCTGTTTTTCGTAGTTTATGTAAAAATGGGCGTTATGGGCAGGGTGGGCCTCATTACATTCTTTTTCCTGGTGTTCCTTTTCAAAATATCGTTTATTCCATTTATTGCAATAGATGATTTACGGCGGTTATTTTTATCCGTAAAAAAACGAATTGCAACGCGTAGGGGCGTATTGCATACGCCCTCTGATCCACCAACGCAAACAGCCACCACGCCGACGCCACCCCAAAATATTTCCGATATCCCTCGTTCCGAGTTTTTAATGAAGGCAGGTTTGCTGGCAGGCGCAGTGCCATTAGTCGCCCTAAAGATTAACATGAAGAGTGGTCTGTATGACTATCATATCAAACGACAAAAGCTATACCTCCCCAATTTGCCGAAAGCATTTGACGGGATAAGACTGGGGCAAATATCCGACATTCATTCCGGCAGTTTTTTTAATAAAACAGCAGTGCTTGGCGGAGTGGAGATGCTGATGCGTGAAAAGACCGATCTTATATTTTTCACCGGCGACCTGGTGAACTCAATGAGTAACGAGGTTAAAGATTACATAGAGATTTTTAACAAGGTAAAAGCGCCGCTGGGCGTGTATTCATGCCTTGGCAACCACGACTATGGCGACTATGCATGGTGGCCCAACGCGGCGGCCAAACAAAAAAACCTGGAAGAAATTATTGGCGCACACAAAACACTGGGCTGGGATTTGCTGATGAACGAGAACCGCCGATTAAAAGTCGATGGAGAAGAGATCGGGATACTCGGCATTGAAAACTGGGGCGAGCTGAGCCGTTTTCCAAAATATGGCCGTATGGACCTTGCTGTGAAAAACACAAATGATTTGCCGGTAAAGTTACTGCTATCTCACGATCCATCACATTGGCGGGCGCAGGTGCTGCCGCAATATTCTCAAATCGATGCTATGTTTTCGGGTCACACGCATGGGATGCAAATGGGCGTACGGACCGAACATTTTCAGTGGAGCCCGATACAATATATTTATAACGAATGGGCCGGGCATTATCAACAGGGCGGGCAACAATTATATGTTAACGTTGGCTATGGCTTTTTAAACTTTGCCGGAAGAATTGGAATATTGCCGGAGATTACGATATTTGAACTAAAAGCCGGGAATGCACCTGTGGGAAAACAGTCCTAGGTTTGTAGTCCTAAGCCCTAAGTCTGATTATGGTTTTCTGACTTAAGACTAACGACGCAAGACTACGGACTTAAAAAGACTACCATCTATCGAAAATGAAAAAAACATTTTACTCTGTTTTTGATTTTCTGCTGTTCAGTAATATTTTCATGTCACTTTGTGCCGTTGCACAGGGTCTGCTTACATTTTACCTCATAGGTGCCAAACCGGTGTTACCTGTTCTGGGCCTTTTATTTACGTCAACATTAGGCATTTATAACTTTAGTATCCTGGCCACCAAAACCGGCGACCCGCTTAAATCACCGTATTTACGAATAAGATGGTTTTTTGGCCACTACCGGTTAATGGTAACATTCACCATCGTATCGCTGCTTTCGTTAATCCCGCTGTTTGTTTTGCTTTCGATGGAATCAAGGATATTGCTTATATTTTTAGGTGTTATTTCTTTTTTCTACAGCATTCCGCTATTTACCATCGGCGATCAAAAATTCGGACTGCGGCACATACCCTGGTTAAAACAGTTTATGATAGCGCTGGTGTGGACGATGAGCATTGTTTTGCTTCCGGTATTGGAGGCGCAGCATTTTCATTTAACAACTATCAGCCTGCGCGATATTACCATATTGATAGCCAAGCGCTTTTTGTTTATCGCAGCCTTAACTATCCCGTTTGATATCCGCGATCTGTTTGACGACCGGAAATCTGGTTTAAAAACCGTGCCCACTGTGTTGGGAGAAAAAAATGCCTACCTGTTTTGCCAGGTATTGCTCGGCGGTTATATTATCCTGCTGCTCCTTTTTAAAAATCATACCATCGGTCACGATTTTTGGGCCTTAGCGGTTTCGGTCGTTTTAACCGGCTGGCTCATCTTCAAATCAAAATGGGAGAAGAACGAGTACTACTACTTTTTTTATATGGACGGTGTACTGATACTACAGTATGTATTGGTACTGCTGTTTAATTGGATTTGGGGATATTTTTGACACGGACAGATTTGACAACTTTTTAAAAGTTGTCAAATCTAAAATCACTCAGCTACCGGCAATTCAATACTGCTTGCAAATTGTGCCGAATGATATACCTTTTGTGTGGCCGGTTGATAATCACTTTCCTTCGCTTCAAAAATATTAGGCACATACTTTTGCGGGTTGCGGTCGATAATAGGGAACCAGGTGCTTTGTACCTGTACCATTATTTTGTGGCCCTTTTTGAACACGTGGTCGGCGGCGTGTAAATCAATAGTGTATGACTCAACTTTGTTGGGCGTAATTGCTTGCGGGTTACTAAAGCTCTTTCTAAATCGTCCCCTGAAAACGTCGTCAGCAATCATTAACTGGTAGCCAGACATTTTTGGTTCCTTTTTATAATTTTCCGGGTACACATCTATTAGTTTTACCACCCAATCAGCGTCGCTGCCGGTTGTTGCCGCATATAGTTTGGCAATCACGTCACCTGTTATGGTAACGTCTTGCGTAAGTGTGTCAGTCTTCCAGGTAAGGACATCGGGGCGGCCATCAACAAAACGCTGGTCGTCGGTAAGCCAGGTATACCAGCGTGAGCCGGGGCCATAGGTCTCCTCAATCGGCCTTGCTCGGTAGGGCACTGGTTTTGCCGGATCAGATACGTAGCTGTCAAACGGTTTCGTCTCTTTTGCAGATGGCTTGTCGAAAGACAGTTTACCGTTGCTATGGAAATAAATATTTTTGGTGGCAACGTCTTTTGGCGGCCAGGCCGAGTAGTTCTTCCATTTGTTTGAGCCTGTTTGAAAAGATATTACTTCGGCGAATTTGCCATCGCCTTTATCCTTCAAATACCACGCAAACCATTTTGCTTGTATCTCTTTCCTGAAATAGGCTGCCGTAGGCTCATCAAACTTTATGTTGCCCAGGCTTCGGCCATCGCCACCAGCCCAGCCGCCGTGGCGCCATGGGCCGAGCACAATGAAATTTTGATTTTTTGTATCTTTTTTCTCTAAGGCTTTATAAGCATCCTGCGGGCCAACCATATCTTCCTGGTCCCACCAACCGCTAACATGCTGTATAGCAAGCCGGGGGTAGTCCAACCGCGACTTTAACGCCTGCTTTTTCCAGTAGGCATCGTAATTTGGGTGGATAGTAAAGTCGTTCCAACTGGGCAGTTTCCCGTGAATGTATTTTTTGTTCATGTTTGATAACGGCCCCAGTTTCAAATACCAATCAAAGGTATCATAGTTGCCAAACTGGTAAAGCGAATCTGTTTTTGATATTTCTTCCATAAAAGCATATTCAAAAGCATAGCTTAAACGGAATGCCCCGTTATGGTGCAAATCATCATTCATAAACATGTCCGAAGGTGTTGCCTGTTCTGATACGGCCTTTAATGCCGGGTGTGGGTCCAGCGCAGCAATAATGGTTGTCCAGCCATCATATGATATACCATACATGCCCGCCCTGCCATTGTTGTCAGGGATGTTTTTTAGCAGCCAGTCAATCGTATCGTAAGTATCGCTGGCTTCGTCAATCGCTTTGGCATTACTTTTATCCCTGCTAAAGCGCATCATCGCATACTTACCTTCCGACAAGTACCTGCCCCTTATATCCTGGAAAACAAAAATGTAGCCGTCATCGGCCATATCCTTAACGTATTGCTGCCGTTCGGGGCTTACGTTATCGTTAACACCGTAGGGCGTCCGCAATATTAAAAATGGCAACTTTTCAGTTTGTCCTTTTGGCGAAAAAATAACTGTATGCAGTTTAATGCCATCGCGCATGGTTATCATTTCTTCCCGGCGGTTGTATTTATCATCAGGTTTTACTTGTTGGGCCTTTAAACAAAAAACGTTGAACAGTAAAACACCAAAAAGGCTGACTCTTATAAATAATACTTTCATCTTTGCTGAGTTAAGGTTATTAAAGATAAGTAATTGGTTGATTAAGTTGATCAAGTGAGTGGTTGATTAGATTAAAATAATTTTGAACTGAAAAGTGGCATCCAACTATAATAACTCAGCCTGGTTTTATGATGGGCTTTCGCGGCTTGTTTACGGGCGGGCTTTGATTAACGCGCAGGTTTATTTACTGCAATTCGTGCCTGCTAATAGCTCAGTTTTGATAGTTGGTGGCGGCACCGGTTGGATATTGGAAGAATTAACCAAAATACACCCATCGGGTCTCAGCATAACTTATGTGGAGATTGCCGCGGACATGATGGCCCGCTCCATGCGACGAAATACAGGGCAAAACAGTGTTGTTTTTATTAACAACGCTATTGAAAATGTAGGTATCAATAAGGAATTTGATGTAGTTACAACGCCTTTTTTGTTTGATAATTTTACAGAAGCAACTGCACAAACAGTGTTCAACTATATCCATCAGTTGCTTAAGCCTGGCGCAATTTGGCTTAATGCCGATTTTCAACTTATCGGCAAATGGTGGCAAAGTGTTTTATTAAAATCGATGTTTTTATTTTTCAGGATGCTTTGTAAAATCGAAGCATCGCAATTGCCGGATGTGGAGCGGCTTTTTAATGCGGGTGGCTTTAGAGCGCTTGAGGGGAAATGTTTTTATGGGAATTTTGTGGTGGCGAAAGTGTATGAATTATAAGACCCGTCATTGCGAGGAACGAAGCAATCTCTACGCAGGACAGTCAATGAACCCTATTTCTGTGGTGACCTAAATGCGGCAGTTAGGTCACCACGAGCTTTTTGCTCCTTGATTAACGTGTGCAGAGGTTGCTTCGTTCCTCGCAATGACGAAAGGGTGAGTGTGTTACTTACCCGTTATAAACAAACTTGTATCCAATACCTCTCACCGTTTGCAAATACTGCGGCGAATCTGGATTTGATTCAATTTTTTTACGGAGGCGCACTATGTGCATGTCAAGGGTGCGGGTGTTCACGTCGGCGTTATAACCCCAAACTTCCATCATCAATTCTTCGCGGTTGATTACCTTGTTCTTGTTTTTCAGGAAGTACAGCAGTATGCGGTTTTCCAGTATGGTCAGCTCAATTTTACGCCCCTCTTTAACAAGCAGGTGTGTATTTGGCAAATGCTCCATATTGGCAAATTTATACGACTCGGTTTTCTCGCTGTTTAACGAGAATTTTATCTTGTTGTCAATCATGGCCACCAACACATCCATATTAAACGGCTTGATGATATAATCGCTTACACCGAAATTGTAGGCTTCAATTTTGTCCACGTCCTGACCTTTGGCGGTCATCATGATAACAAGATTGTCGAAACCTTTCTGGCGTATATTGGTACAAACTTCCGAACCTTGTTTGCCAGGTAGCATCCAGTCGAGCAAAACAATTTCCGGCAATTCGCTCAAAATTATTTTCTCGGCATCATCGCCATTGGCGGCTTCCAAAACTTTATAACCTTCGCTCTGCAAGCGCTCTGCTACCAGGAAACGCAGGTTTTCGTCATCTTCAACCAGCGCAATTTTTATTTCTTTATTCATATCTCAATTTTCGTAAGGTAAGGTAACTATAAACTCCGAACCTTCATTTACTTTACTGTTAACAATTATCTCTCCGTCCATAAAATTAACCAGTTCTTTACAAAAAGCCAAGCCCAGGCCCACGCTTCCGTTTTGATTATACTGATTTTCTATTCTGTAAAACTTTTTAAATACGTTTGTCAGTTCATCTTTTTGTATTCCTATGCCCCGGTCTCTAAACGAAAAAACTATGTTCCGCTTGTTGCTGCTTACGTGTATGGCAAGCTCTTTTTTATGCGGATGCGAATATTTATACGCGTTCTCTATCAGGTTTTGAAAAACGCTGCCCAACAGCACCGGGTCGGTATAAAACGGGTCCACTTTTCCAAAAGCGAAGGTGATTTTAAAATCCGGGTATTTTACCCGGAAAGTTTCAATGTAACTTTTTACAAAATGCTCAACGTCTATTTGTTCCCTTTTTATATTTATCGATTTATTTTCGAGCTGAGTAAATGAAAGAAGTTTGTTCATTAACTCGTTCAGTTTATCGGCCTCCTCGTTTAAGATCCGGCCATATTGTTTGCGCTGGCGTTCGGTTAGCTCGCTGTCGCCGCTCAGGTTTGAGCCGGCTATTTTTATAACACTTACCGGCGTTTTAAACTCATGGGTAAAGTTGTTAATGAAGTCGTACTGCAATTTAAACAGCTTAACGTTAACGCTCAAGTTACGGTAAATGAGCCAGCCAATAAGCACCAGGAAACAATAAATTAACAGCACTAAAGCGCCTATCGGCATAAACCTACGGTTAATTTCGGCGGTAAGGTAGCCTGGCGCCGACCGGAAATAAAGCTTGTAATCAGAAAATGCGTAGGGCAGTGTCAATTCCGTAACCATTGTGCCGGTGGGATTGTCGGGTGGGTCGTAAACTACGGGCTGCAGGGTTACCTCCTGGTACAATTCTTTGTGAGTGTTTTTTATTTTAAGCAGGTATGGGTCTAAAAAAAACGTCATCATATTTTGTTTTGAATACGATGAGGAGTTAGGGTGTCGTTGCAGTTCCCTTAATATTTTTACGTCCTCGCGGCGTAATATATTCGAGTAGCTTATTTTATCGTGTTTTATGTCATAAAACGTCCGGAATATTTCATCTGCAGTAGAACCGCGTAGCGTATCCGTTTGGGCAATATAATTGCCGAGTTTGGTGGCCATTAATTCAAAGTCGGGCTCACTGGCGGTATTCCAAATTCTAATTCCCTGGACCCTTCCATTTTTTTGCCAGAATTGATACATTGCTTTTATAGAAATTCCTAAGTTGTTTTTGATAATAACGCCATTTTTTTGGTTGCCAATTTGTACATCATAAAAAACGATCCGTTTCACAAAATCATAGTTTCGGAATACAGAATCGGCATAGCGCGCGGCGGCTGTCGAGTCCATAAAGCCCTGGTAAGATGTGATTTGGGGTATGGTGTTATAGAAAAAATTACCGAATGGCTTAACTGTTTGTTCCTGTACATCAATTTTTTTCGATGCAAACTCATTTTCAACATACTTGGCATTAAGGTAATAAGATACAATAAGGGCAATTATAAAAGTCACTGATATAAGTACCAGGAAAATGATAATTAATGAAAAGTTTTTCCGGTAAGTGGTGGCCTGCTTTGTCATAAAAACAGGAGTTATTGTTTTACCCGCATATTCTCGTCCAGGAACTTCTCAATCTCGGTATACATCTCGGTACGGTTTGCCTGGTTGCGGAACGTGGTACGTTCCATTGGTTTTAAAAAATATTTAACCTTATCACTTCCGTTTTGTTTTCGCAGTTCGCGTACAAACTGGTTTAACTCGCTGATGTTTGCACGGTCGTCCCGGGCGCCCTGGAAAATAAGCAATGGTGCGTGTATTTTATCGGTATTAAACACCGGCGATATAGCCCTGAATTGATTGGCATCAGTTTCAGGGTTGCCAACCCGCTCATAAGTCATTTGTACCATCGGCTTAAAATATGGCGGTGCATCCTTTATGTAAGTGAAGAAATTAATCAACCCATGTTGTACTATGGCGCAATTGTATAATTGTGGGTGAAATGACACGCCGTATAGCGCCGAAAACCCACCAAACCCGCCGCCAAAAATGGCAATTTTTTTAGGGTTTGCCGTTTTGTTTGCTATAAGCCAGTTTACTCCATCGGTAATATCCTGTTGTATTTTGCCGCCAACCTGTTTAAATCCCGCACTGTGAAAAGCCTTGCCAAACCCGGTTGATCCTCGGTAATTTACCTGGAAAACCGCGTAGCCACGGTTAGCCAAAAATTGTACCTCGGGGTTGTACCCCCAGCCGGTATGAGTAAACGGCCCATCGTGTGGCATGACTACCACAGGTAAATCGGTGGTTTTTGCACCCAATGGCAGTGTAAGATACCCGTTTATCACCAAGCCGTCACTGGCTTTGTAGGTGACAGGCTGCATAGTACACAGTTCTTCTTGCTTAAGATCGGGATTTATATCGCCAAGTTTGCTAAGCTTGCCCGTATTGCGCTCAAAAAGGTAATAGGAGCCCGGATTACGGTCGGTGTAGGTAAATACAATAAACTTATTTTCGGCACTATCCCTATCCGTTATATCTACTTCGTTACCCTTCAAGTCAGTGTTTAATTTATCATAAATGCTTTTTATATCCGGGTCCAGGTAATGGGTTTGAGGTTTCGCTGCATCCCATGATAACAACTCAATTTTATGTGTGTTTTTTGAATAGTCCGAACTTTGTATATCAGCATTGTCGTCAGCAAAAACCACTTTACGCTCCTTGCCATCCTCGGCATTAATCTCAACCAGGGCCGATTTGTCACGGTCGACATTTGACAATGCATAGAAATAATTTTTCTCCCCTGTAAAGGCTATGGGCCTTACTGACGTTTTAAAATTGTTGGCTATGATACGCTTAAACGGGGTATTATCATTAGGTCGATAAAGTATGGTTTCGTCAACGCCGTCTGATGCTTTTACCAGTCGTATTTTACCATTGGCGTCCGGATACCATTGCGTTATATTACCAGGGTTTATCAGGTAAGGTTTCAGCTCGCCGGTTTTGATATTTAGCCTGTAAATATCAAAATTGGCGGGGTCACGCTGATTCATCCTTACGGTAATAATATCCGGTTCTGCTCTGTCACGCCCTAAAATGGCGATCCGCACTTTTTTCTGAGAAATAATAAGTGATGTTTTTAAGGTGGATACATCAAGGGCAAACATTTTTATTTCGTCGGATGCGATATTGTCCTGGAAAAAGACGATCTCGTTATTGTACGTCCAATAATAGTCGCCTCTAACAGAATAATCTGCAAACGAAGTTGCCATCTGCACCTTACCATCAGCCAGTGACTGGATAAATATATTTTGCTTATCCTTAAAAGGCTTCAGATACGAAAGATATTTACCATCTGGCGATATGCGATAAGCAACTTTTTCGGGTGTTTTAAAAAAATCAATTATAGCTATCTGGCGTGCGTGTTGCTTGCACGCTCCAAGTATGGCCATTAAAACAAATAAAAATATTCTCAGATGCTTCAACATCAGTATATACTTCAGGGGTTTATTAATCAGGTTAAATTATGCAATAAACTCTATCAATTCAAACTGTCACTACAATTTTACCGCACGCAATTTTAAGATTTGAGCAATTGAAAATGTATTAAACTGATAATTTGAAAATGAAAAATGCGTTTGATGCTATAATAACAAAGGAATCGGCATTCATTCTTAAATTGCACATCATCAAAATACCCCGTCTGTGAATCAATAAAAATCTTCAAATAAAAAACATATTTTTGAAAAGATGAAGAAAGTGCTCTTATGTTTTTTATTTCTGTTCGCAGCCGTTGCCCGGCTGTTTGCCCAGGATAATGACCTGTTGCTGGCTAAGCAGTATGCCGCTAACGGCGACCCACAAAAGGCGTTCGACATATACCAAAAACTGTATAAACAAAATAACGAGGAGTATTTTACTGTTTACATGAGCAGCCTGCTTGAGCTTAAAAAGTTTGACGAAGCTGTAACAACAGCGAAAAAGATGGTGCGTAAGCACCCTGAAGAAAAGCAATACAACATAACACTTGCCAATGCCTATACGCAGCAAGGCCAGGTTGAGAAAGCAAACGCCATATATGATGACCTCATTAAAAACCTGCCGCCCGACCAGGGGCAGATAAGTATGCTAGCCTCGTTATTTTACCAGAATGCAAATGTTGAGTATGCTATAAAAATATTTTTACAGGGACGCAAGCTGCTGCAAAACGAGCAGGTCTTTTCGTACGAGCTGATAAATCTTTACCGCTATAAAAGGGATAAGCCTGCATTGGTTGAAGAGTATATGAACTTTTTGCCCACAAACCCACCGTTTATAAACCAGGCAGAAAATACAATGTCGAATTTGTTTGAGGGGACGGCTGATTATGACATATTAAAAGCAGCATTATTGAAACGAATTCAAAAAGATCCGCAGCAAACCATATACCCCGAACTGCTCACCTGGCAATTTTTACAACAACGGCAGTTTGACATGGCGCTGAACCAGGCGCTGGCCCTGAGCCGGCGGCAAAACGACGACGGTGCTAATATTTTTGAGCTCTGCCGTACACTTGTTAGCAACGAGGCTTATGATGCTGCAATCCGCGGATATGAGTATTTGGTAAGTAAGGGGAAAGACAATTCGTTATACATTCCCTCGAAAATCGAGTTGATAAACACCAAAAATTTAAGGGTAACGTCGGGGAAATATGTTAAGGAAGATTTGATCAGTCTTGAAAAGGATTATATTGATTTACTAACCGAGTTCGGCAAAAACGCCAACACTGTTTTTGCTATGCAGAAGCTGGCCAACCTGCAGGCTTTTAAGCTGCATAAAATAACTGATGCAAAGGCCCTGCTTGAAGAAGCTGTAAAAATACCGGGCGTTAGGCCAGTCCTGCTGGCCAGTTGCAAGCTCGACCTTGGCGATGTTTCGCTATTGGACAACAAGCCATGGGATGCCACTTTGCTGTACAGCCAGGTTGAAATAGATTTTAAAAACACGGCAGTAGGCCAGGATGCCAAGTACCGCAATGCTAAACTTGCCTACTATACAGGCGATTTTACCTGGGCTAAAGGACAGCTTGATGTACTGAAAGCGGCTACATCGCAGTTGATCGCTAACGATGCGTTGAATTTATCGTTACTGATATCAGACAGTATCACGGCGGATACCAGCGGAGCAGCCCTGAAAATTTATGCGCGCGCCGACCTCGCCCTTTTCGCCGAACAGCCTGAGAAAGCATTGATTACCCTGGATAGTATAGATGTGAAATATCCCAATAACTCGCTTACTGATGATATATTAATGGCGAAGGCACGATTGTTTATCCAGCAGAAAAATTATGCTGATGCCGTGCCATTGTTAAAGAAAATTGCCGAAGAACACAGCTTTGACCTTTGGGCCGACGACGCCGTTTTTATGCTGGGCGACATATACGAAAATCAGCTAAACGATAAAGAAAAGGCTAAAATCTACTATCAAAAAATTATTACCGACTATGCCGGAAGCCTTTACATCAATGAGGCACGCAAACGTTTCAGGGTGCTGAGGGGGGACAAGAATGAGGCGTCGTCGTAAGGGAATAGTTGATCATGTTGATTAAGTTAGGATTCCGCTTTTTTTGTCTTTCGGACTTTACTGACTTTTCCGACTTTCGGACTAAATTTCAACCCAAAACACTACCTTTGTAGTAATGATTATATTTAATGATACTGTAATAGTGGATGAATCTATTCACGAAA
>Ga0207695_10002314_pt1 | contig 28418 bp, 19 predicted proteins | sample KBSC54metaG_FD_184354 | JGI IMG/M metagenome (GOLD analysis project Ga0207695, IMG submission 184354) | Corn rhizosphere microbial communities from Kellogg Biological Station, Michigan, USA - KBS C5-4 metaG (SPAdes) (version 2) | ecosystem: Host-associated > Plants > Roots > Rhizosphere > Soil...
TGCGCCGGTCAGCGCCGTGAGGATCTCGCGGTCGTGCGCGTCTGGGATTTCCCGGACCGTGGAAGTGGAAATCCGCAGCGGTTTGAGCTTGCTCCATTTTCCACCCTTCATTTGCTCGCGATACTCCAGACGTAAGCAGAGCGCCTGCTTATGAAGCGCAGAGGTAACGTCGGCAATATAGTAAATTTCCCGGCTGGCATCCCAGTGGGACCGGGGCTGCAGGCCATTCCCCGCATTCAGCTTCTGGAGAAGCTCGCGCCATGTCGGAGGCTTCGGCGGCAGCGGAAGCGGCGGCCGCTTCGGAGGTTTCAACGACGAAGATGAGAAGATCGGCGGCGTTGGAGCCAGATCGGGCGTGTCCTCGTCATCCAGTTCGAAGTCACCGTCATCGCCAGGGAGGACATCCGGCAGATCCTCCACCAACCGGACAGAACCGCCCGCCAACTTGCCGCGAAGATAGCTCTTACGATCAGCCGCTAGAATCGTCGCCCAGATATGCTTACACGGTCCCTCGCTACCGAAATACGGGCAGTCGCAGGTTACGTGAATTTCGTCCCCATGCCGCGACAATTCGACGCTGTAAAGGTTCGAACCTTGCACGTCTGCCGAAACTTTGAACTGATTGCCGGAGATTCGGGCAACTTGGCCCACTTGATCGATCGTTTCTCCCCGCTGCCGGATTCGCGTGGGAAAACTCTTGCTCAATTGTCCTTGGAGATACATCTTGGGGGCCGGAGCGACACCGCCGCGCAGTACTGACCTTGAACTGGGCTTTCGTATCATCGTAGCAGTGAAGGCGCTTTCGCGCGGAGGTTTTGGCCGGCGCTTAGGGACCCTTTCTCACCCTACCATTAGCGTCGGTCCAGTCGTGTCCCGCACGTCAGTGACCTACTTCATATCGGAAATCAACCGGCTGGCCAGAATCGTCGATTGGCTTGCGCTTCCAGCAATCGCCTTGGCTACAAGGAGAATCTCAAAATAGCGAGGCGGTCCCGCTGGATCGATGCCAATCGCCCTCAATGCCGCCGAAGCCCGAGCCTCGTCGGTGATGAATTCGCCCGCGGCCTCAGTGCCTTCCGCGGTAGTTCCGGCAATGAGCAAGACATGCCCGTCACCATTCACATTGGGAACGAACGCCACCGTCGCGTAGGCCTCTCCGCTCTCTCCAGGATTCGATCTCATCGCATACACGGCCTGCTCCCCCGCGCGTGGCGACCGGTTCCGGAACTCACCACGTCGAGACTGATCCCACTCAAACTGAAAGTTCAACTTTTCGCCGAAAAGCCGAGCCCATGGATTACTCGTCGGACTTCCAAGCAAATGACGTTGTGCTTTTTCAAGTCCGACAACTGCACCCCGTGACCGGATCGCAGGAACATACGTTGCGAAGCCGCGCTGTTCCGCTGAATAATCCGGCCTGCGATCCCGGTTTCGGCAGCATTGGTATAACGGCGCTTCAGCAATGTGCGAATCAGGTCCTGCCTCACGGGATCCGACGCGGCCGAGCTTGCGTCAACCAGGTAGCGGCCGGTAATGTAATCGTCCAAGCTGATTTGCTTCCGCCTCAAATCCTGAATGAGCACCAGGCTACTGTCGCTCGTGACGATGTAGGTGTCTTTTGTATCCTCTATTAATGCCGAGAATGGAAGGAGAGGAGTTGGCGCGGATCGTGAAACTGCTTTCCCCTGTCGATTCGATTGCCACTGCACAACGACCACACCAGCCAGTACCGCGATGGTCGCCCATAATACAACCACTAGCCAAGGCGAATGTTCTGCGTGGATAGGGGCAACTGTTTTTGCTACATCCGGAATTTCGACCGGCGCTTGAACCACAACTTCGAACTCACGCGGGCGATTTTCAAAGCAGATCGAATAGCCGCCCTTGGGCATGGAAATAACGACAGGTTCGTCTTTGCCCTCAGTAGCGAAATACGCTTCCAGCCGCTTGCGAAGACTACGCGCTTCTACGCGAACAATATTGTCCTGGCCAGGATTGTAGTCGGGTCTGCGATTGAAGACGTTCTCGGCAATCTGCTGCTCACGGACACCCTCGAGCCGCTCATTGATTGTGCAGTCGGCGACATAGAGCAGGAACTCCCGCAGGCGGGGCGATTTCTGGAACACGGCGCTGTTGGCAACCCGGTCCACCAGATCCCGTTTTTCCTTGATTGCTGAGATCTCGATTGCCATCTATAACAAAAGCATCATACATGTAGCGATCACCGCGCGCAACCATGCGCTTATCACCGTAAACTTTCCCGTAAATAGTCGATCGAACGGTCTGTTGGATTTGACGCGAGCCTGCAGAGAAACAAATCGGCACTTCGCGGCGTCTCTAATCTTCCGCTCCGCCCCGGCGAGGGGCGCGGGATGCCCATTGGTAAACTTCCAAATATGAAATGTGAATAGCGTCCGCGGAAATTCAACCGCCAGGAGCATAGCAACCGTAAGTTCCCCGTAACTTATATTGACTTTAATGGCAATTCGGCTACAGTGAATGGCAGTTCGCTTTGGAAATTTCTTTCCGGGATTCCGCAACCCTCAGACCGGATGTGGTCACAGAGTAGGGAGAATTGCCAAGTCTCTTAGCGCACGTCATAGGAGAAGGATCGATGAAGAAACTAAATTGTTTCGCCAGGTGGGTAATAGCCGCATTGCTCTGCGTGCTTTTTGCTTCCCTCGCGATGGCACAGGACTACCGTGGGCGAGTTGAGGGTATCGTCACCGATCAGAGCAAAGCCACAGTCGCCGGCGCCACGGTCACGCTGTTGAACGTGAACACAGGGGTACGGGTGGTTCGCGAAACCAGCGCGAGTGGTCTATATTTGTTCGACCTTGTCGAGCCCGGCTCTTACTCAATCACTGTCGAGGCGCCCGGCTTTGGCAAGTTTGTCCAGGAAAACTTTCCGGTTCAAAGCCGCGGCGACGTGACCGTAAACGCGATGCTGTCACCCGGAGCAATTTCGGAAAGCATCACCGTCAGGGAAACTCCGGTCGATGTCCAATTCAATTCCAGCAACAAAGACTTTACCATTGACTCGAAAATGGCGACGGAAATACCCCGGTTCGACCGCAATCCGTTCAAGCTCAGCTTAATTGCACCGTCGGCGGTCAACACCCGCGGAGAAATGCAGCCATATCACTCATGGTCCGCTAACAGCGTCGATCTGGGCGGTAGCACAAACCTGAAGAACGATCTTCAAGTAGACGGCATGCCGGTGGGTATGGGCCAAAAGAACAGCACCCCGCCGAATACGGACGCAATTCAGGAAGTCATCGTCGCCACCAACAGTGTGGATGCAGAGTCCGGTCATAGCGCTGGCGGCGTCATCGCTCTGACCACGAAATCCGGCACTAATGAATGGCATGGCACCGGCTTCTACCTGGGGCGGTATCCGTGGCTCAGTGCCCAGGCTGACCGCACGAGGAATAGCTTCAATGCGCAACGTCAGAATATGTTCGGCGGCACGTTAGGGAACCCCATTCTCAAGAACAAGCTGTTCACCTTTTCCTCGCTGGAATACTGGAAGGTCGGCTATCCGCAAAGCTACGTCAGGACCGTTCCGACCGCGTTGGAGGCCGGTGGCGATTTCTCCCATTCGCTCAACATCGACGGCAGCTTGCGCACAATTTACGATCCTTACACCACGCAATTGAACCCCACCACAGGCGCCGTCACGCGCACGCCTTTCCCCGGCAACGTAATTCCCTCAAACCGCTTCGATCCACTGTCCGCATCGCTGATCAAGCAGTTTTGGGCTCCTAACAATCCGGGCGACAATATCACTGGAGTGAATAATTTCAAGAAGGGTTACATTGAGAAGTACGATTACTACAACTTTTCCGAGCGGGTCGATTACAACATTAACGACAAGTGGAAGGTGTTCGGCCGGGTCGCCCGGTACAACACCACCGATCTCGCCGGGAACCCAACTCCCAACGCGTCCCAATTATACGTGCCGACAGGAACCACTCGGGGCGCCAACAACATCGGCGGTGACGCAATCTGGACCGTCAGCTCGCGCACCGTGGTAGACTTCCATGGCGATTGGCACAACCTCACCGATGCTTACATTTCGCCTGATTTGGGGAAGAACGGCTGGGCGAGTATCTGGCCTAACAATCCCTGGTATCAAAACTATCAGACGGCCTCCGTGGGTGTGCCCGTCTACTTCCCCGACATGAATATCGGCGGTCAGGGCTTTGGAGGCGGCGGTTTCTATTGGAACCAAAAGCCCGCAGGCGAGGCTTCGAACGCAAAGATTGAGCAGCAGCGAGGCTCGCACTATCTGAAGGCGGGCTTTGAACAGCGGCGCAGCTTCGGCCTTACCTACGTGTCGAGCACCTCGAACTTCTATTTCCCGGCGTCCGTCACAGCTAATACTTTCAATAACCCGGACACTCTGCACAGCGGCAGCGGGTATGCTACTTTTCTGCTGGGTGCGCTCGACGGGTCGTCGCAGATGATCGGCGGACCCGCCCCGGATCCGCACGTCGAATTCTACGGTATGTTTATCCAGGACGACTGGAAAGTGAACAAGAGAATTACAGTCAACCTGGGTCTACGGAACGAATACGAAACGGCGATCCACGATCCCCAGCATAATTTCTCCCAAGGTCTGGACCTGACGAAGCCAGTGCCCGAAATGTTGGCGAATCCGCCGCAGATCCCCGCCGCAGCTACGGCGATCGTCGGTCCGAACTTCTACAAATTCAATGGCCTCTGGAACTTCACCAGCAGCAGCCACCCCGGTATGTGGAATCCCATCAAGTTAGCGCTCGCGCCTCGGGCTGGCATAGCTTACCGTATTAACGATACGACGGTGCTGCGTGCCGGCTACGCCCGATTCCTGACTCCGTACGAGTTGAACATCGGCTTGGCCCCTGTCTCAGGGTACGAAACGGTTGGCTTCCTCGAGCCGCCTTTCCTGGGAATGACAGGCTTCCAGAATACGGCCGGACTGCTTCAGGGCGTGCCTCAGCAAACCATCTCGAATCCATACCCGGCAAACAATCCCCTGCTTCCCATCCTCGGTAAAGGATTCGGAACGAATCTCGGCCGAGGTGGCCAGCCTCTCCTTTGGTACAACCAGGACGGAAAGAAAGCCTACAATGATCGTTTCAACTTCAATTTCCAGCACCAGTTGCCGAGCCAGATCGTGGTTTCTGCGACATACTTCCTGAATGTCGGGAATCAGCAGTACACCAAGAACCTGAACAGAATTGACCCGAGATTACAAGCGCAATATCAGAACAGCCTCAACCAGCAGGTGGACAATCCGTTCTACAACTACCTGACCCCGACTCTCTTCCCCGGTCCATTGCGAAATCAGAAGCAGGTTTCTCTGGGCTCTTTGTTGGTGCCGTATCCGCAATATGGCGGCCTCTATGAACTCGGTGATGTGGGCGCTGGAGAGCGGTATCATTCTTTCGAGTTGAAAGCGCAAAAGGCCTTCAGCAAAGGCTACAACTTCCTGGTTTCGTACGTGTACATTCGGGAGAAGACGCAAACCAACGGCTTCTTGAATGGCAGCACGTTTAACGACCTCGAGGCATTTCAGAACGACCTCGTCTATCAGGAGAGCAACCAGCCGCACCATCGCTTCAATATCGCGAGCACCTGGGAGCTTCCTTTCGGGAAGGGCCGCGCATTTTTGAACGCAACTCCCAAGCCGGTGGACGCGATTGTTGGAGGCTGGAAGATTGCCGGTCTTTCCACGTTCATCTCCGGCGATTACCCGCAGTTTGGGAATCTGATCGTCACGGGTAGTCCTTGCATCTCCAATCCGACGCCGCAGCACTGGTTCAACACGGCCGCGTTCGCGCCCATCCCGGCGAATACGTATGTGTTGCGGACCAATCCGCTGCAGTACGATTGCCTGACCGGTCCAAAATTCTGGAATTTGGACGCGAATCTCACTAAGTCATTCAACATCACGGAGAGAATTCACGCCGAACTGAAGATCGCCGCATACAACGCTACCAACCGGTTGAACAGGGGCGATCCGGATACCAACGTTCAGAGTTCGACTTTCGGGCAAGCCTTGTTCCAAGGTTCTCCCGGTGGCATTTTCGGCGCTCAAACGGCGACCTACGGCAATCAGAGTGGCCGCCAAGCGGAGCTAGGGCTTAAACTCATCTTTTGACGTTTCGTCCAACACGTCGCAGTATTCTTGGCTTGTTAGCGTTGCAAGCTGGCTGTCTGCACGGGCAAGACAAGGGGATGGCTTCGCGTAGCGTGAAACCTGCGCCACGCGCGAAGCCATCCGGACTTCCCTTCCATGCACGGTTCACCGATGTAGCCCGCCAGGCCGGTCTCAAGGAAATCGTCGTCGCCGGCCATCAGGATCATAACGATTACATTATCGAGTGCATGAGTTGTGGCGTGGCCTTCTTCGACTACGACAACGATGGTTGGCTCGACATTCTGGTGCTGTCAGGCTCACGTTTTAGCGATCCGCCACCCACCGCGTCGAACCGTCTTTACAAGAACAACCGGAACGGAACCTTCACCGATGTGACGGAGAAGGCCGGTCTGTTCCGCACCGGATACGCATACGGCGTCACCGTCGGGGACTACAACAACGACGGGTTTGAGGACCTCTTCGTCACGTATTGGGGCGAGAACGTGCTATATCGCAATAACGGCGACGGCACGTTCACCAACGTCACGAAAGAGGCCGGGCTGCGGAATCCACAGTCACGCTTTGGTTCCGGTTGTGCTTTCGTGGATTATGATCGCGACGGCAAGCTCGATCTGTTCGTATCCAACTACCTCGTTTTCGATCAGAACTCGGTACCCCGCGCGGGCTCGAGCGCAAGCTGCGATTACAAGGGTGTGCCCGTGAATTGCGGTCCGAAAGGTCTCCCATACGGGCATCATTCGCTGTATCACAATAATGGTGATGGCACGTTCACGGACGTCACGGACCCCTCCGGCATCGGCAAGACGGATGGCGGTTACGGCCTCACCGTGGTGGCCGCTGACTTCGATAATGACGGCTGGCCGGATATCTACGTCGCCTGCGATTCGACGCCGAGTCTGCTGTTTCGCAACAACCGCGACGGAACGTTCAGCGAGCAGGGATTGGAGCGCGGAGTCGCGCTGAGTGAGGATGGTATGGAGCAGGCCGGCATGGGTCTCGGCATCGGCGATTTCAGACTCGATGGCAGCCTGCATATCGTAAAGACTCACTTCGCCGAAGACACTCCCGCGCTGTACGCGAACGATGGTAAAGGCAACTTCCGGGACCTGACGTTGCGCTCGGGCTTGGGCGTCGAAACACGCTTTGTGAGTTGGGGCGCGGGCGTCGTGGACCTCGACAACGACGGAAATCCTGATATTTTCTGGGTAACTGGCGGAATTTATCCGGAATTGGATAAGAAGCTCAAGGATTCGCCATACAAAACACCGCGAGTGGTTTTCCGTAATCTCGGCGAAGGACGCTTTGAAGAGTTGATCGGCGAGGCGGGCCCAGGCGTCGAGGCGGCGCATTGCAGTCGCGGTTGCGCGTTCGGCGATTTCGATAACGACGGTGACATGGATGTTGTCATCGTAAATCTGAATGAGCCGCCTTCCCTGCTCCGGAACGACGTGACGGGAAATAACCACTGGATCAAGCTCAAACTCATCGGCGTGAAGTCGAACCGCAGCGCAATCGGCGCGAGAGTGACCGTGCGTTATGGCGATAAAAGACAGGCGCAGGAAGTGCTGAGCCAGTCTTCATATTTGTCGGTCAATGATAGCCGGCTGCACTTCGGTCTCGGAGGAGTCTCGGTCGTGGATGTAGAGGTCCGTTGGCCGTTAGGGCAAGTCGAGAAATTGAGCGGCGTAGGAGCCGATCAACTGATCTATGTCACCGAAGGTTTCGGAATTACGCGCACGCAGAAGTTCAAGTAAAGCAGTGTCACGCTTCCTAGCCATTTTGATCTGCGCCAGTCTGTTGCTGGCTCAGCGGACTTCTGTTGAAGCGGCATGGGACCTTCTAGCCAAGGGAAATCGCAAGCAGGCGATTGTCCTCTTGCACGAGATCATACAAGCCAATCCCCGAGATGCCGATGCCCGGTTACTGCTGGGAAGCGTTCTGATGGAGGAAGGCGAGCGCGCGGAATCGATCGCGCAGTTGACCGAAGCAGTCCGGCTGCGGCCGAAGTCCGCCGAGGCATGGAATGCCCTCGGCGAGGCCGATCCAAAAGCTGCTCGGGGCGCATTTGAGAAGGCTATTGCGCTCGATGCGGAATTCGCGCAGGCACGGATAAACCTCGGACTCATTCTGGTCCAGTCAGGTGAGTTGCAAGCAGCCGCACAACACCTGGATCGGGCAATCGCTCTCCTGGGACACACGCCGGATGCTGCCTTTGCACACTACCTACGGGCGAAGGTCTACACAGAACAGAATGACGTACAGACGGCCACAGCTGAATTGAAAGAGGCGTTGTCACTTCGGCCCGATTTTGCCGAGGCCTGGTCCGACCTCGGACAAGCGAAGAAGACGCTACTGGACGATGCCGGCGCGCTCGCCGCCTTTCAGCGCGCAGTCGATGCAGGTCCGGACGATGCGGTCGCGCAATACCGTCTCGGAGCGGAGTATCTCCACAGCGGTAAGGCGGATCTTGCGGTGCCTCACTTGCAGAAAGCGCTAGCGCTGAATCCGCAAGACCAGTCCACGCTAAACAGTCTGCAACTCGCGCTCCGCGAAAACGGCCAATTGGAGGAGGCCGCGCAGGTCAGAAAGAGGTTGGCCGAACTGCTTCGCAAGAGAGATGTAGCGAGCCAGAATGCGCTCATTGCCATCCAACTCAACAACGACGGCGCGAATCTGGAAAAAGCGGGCAATCTGCGAGGGGCATTGGAGAAATATCGGGCAGCCCTGGAACTCTATCCCGAACATACAGGAATCCGAGTCAATTTCGCAGCAGCGCTCCTGCGTTTGGGGCAATGGAACCAAGGCATCTCTGAATTGCGCGAGGCGGTGCGACGTGATCCAGCCAACAGCACGGCAAAAGCAGCGTTGGATAAAGCGCTCGCGAAAGCCCCACCCGGACCGTAGCTGGATCTGTTTATCAACGACTTGCGATCATTTGGGGTGCCGGAAACCGTTGGTCTATGTCTCTTTTTGATCAGTCCTACGGTACCTCGCTTAGTTCCAATTTTCGTTGATTCGCCTTGGGTACTAGGTTCAAGCCCCGCAAAATCTATGCCTTACAATCCCTAACGTCTTTCTGTAAGGCCACCGATAACTTTTCTAGAGAGGAATTTCCCTAGCGGAGCACTCTCAAGATGTACAGGCGTCGATGGCATTAAGCGAACGAGTCCGCAACCGGTGGTCCGATGGCCGCATAGTCCATCAAGCCGAGCGGATTGCCGACCCTGTCGAAAAGCTCCATTTCCTGCGGCATGCCATGAAGGGACGCGAGCAGGCACCCCGAAGGCCCGTCTGGAAACGCCTGATGCTGGCGGCGTCGGTAATTGCCGGCTTCTTCTTCCTGCTGCCTCCACCCTCGGTGGTCTCCGATGCAGTGACTGTGGAACACTACGCCAGCCTACCGGCGCAGGGGCTCTCACGAATGCCCCAGAAATCTTCGGACGTCTGGCTGGTGGAAGACGGCCGTGTGCACGAGACGTACAGCAACGGGTTGCGGATCGACAACAGCTTTCTGGTCGAAAACGAGCCGCGGTTCTACCAGGTGCTCGATCGCCGGCACGATCTGCAGCCGTCGATCGATTGGCGCTCGCTGCCGGTCGGTATTGTGTTTCATTCCACCGAGAGCAGTATCGGTCCGTTCTCGGCCGATCAGAATGAGAACTTGAAACGGGTGGCGCAGAGCCTGCTGAAAAGCCTTCGCGAGAACCGGTCGTACAATTTCGTGATCGACCGTTTTGGACGCGTGTTCCGTGTGGTCTCGGAGGATCAGGTGGCGAATCATGCTGGAAACTCTGTGTGGGCTGACGACGATCTGGTGTATCTGAACTTGAACAGCAGCTTTATCGGAGTGGCGTTCGAGGCGCAAAGTGGCCCCGGCGTTCCGGTCACAGTCAATCCGGCTCAAATCTATGCAGCGCGCGTCCTCACTGAGATGCTGCGGTCGAAATTCAAAATTCGCGCGGAAAACTGCGTGACGCATGCTCAGGTTTCGGTGAATCCCTCCAATCTCAGGGTCGGGTATCACACAGACTGGGCGGCCGGATTCCCATTCGCCGCCATCGGTCTGCGGAACAACTACGATCTGCCCGTGCCGAGCCTGAGCGATTTCGGTTTCGAATACGACACGCTCTTCCGGAAGACGATGGGCAATGAATTATGGCGGGGGATCGGACTCGCCGAACAGCAATTCGTACGTGAGGCGGTACACGACGGCCGCTCGCTTGGCGAGCATCGCCGGATTCTGCAGGACCGTTACCGCCGCCTGTATTCGGCACTCAAACTTACCGGAGCGCTGGAAGAACATTTCGATGCTACAAACTCAACCCAATAACGGGTATCCTGTTGGTCTCGATGTGGGCACCAGCCGCATTGTGACAGCCCATCGCGTAGACGATGATTTTCAATACAAAACGCAACTGAATGCATTCGTCAATCTTCCGTTCTCGAAGATGACCGAGAAAACGCTCGCCAAGGAGGGTGTTCCGCATTCGATCCATGATTCGGAGATCGTCGTACATGGGTCCGAGTCCGAACGATTCGCCGATCTGCTAGGAGTGGAGACGCGGCGGCCGATGTCGCGCGGTGTGCTCAATCCCGATGAACCGCTCAGCCTGCTGCAGATTCAGAAGATCATCGAATCGCTGGCTGGTCCTGCGCGCGCGAAGGGGCAAAAGCTGTGCTTCACTGTTCCGGCTGCGCCGGTTGGTGAGGAAGGCGGCGTCACTTATCATGAAGCCAGTCTGAAGCAGATCCTATCTGGTTTCGGATATGACGTTCGCAGTATCAACGAGGGCCTGGCCGTGGTTTACGCGGAACTCGAGAGCTCCAACTACACCGGGATCGGCGTTAGCTGCGGCGGCGGATTGTGCAACGTGTGCCTGGCGTACCTGTCCGTGCCGGTACTTAGCTTCAGCGTTCACAAGGCAGGCGACTTCATTGACTCAAGCGCGGCCAGCGCTACGGGTGATCTGGTCAATCGCATTCGCATCACGAAAGAAGATGCCTTTTACTTCAACGGCTATTTCGGCGATAAGCGAATGCAGGCGCTGAGCATCTATTACGAAGACGTGATCCAGACCTTGGTCGCTGCCATGAAGGAACAGTTCACTGGCTCCAAGAGCCTGCCGAAACTGAACCGGCCCGTACCGCTAGTGCTGAGCGGCGGCAGCGCCATGCCGAAGGGCTTCCGGGAACGATTTGAGCAGGTGCTCGGCGCTTGCGAGTTCCCTATTGCCGTGTCGGAGGTTCGATTGGCTTCGAATCCTCTGGAAGCAACGGCTAAAGGTGCGCTGATTGCCGCGCTGACCGACCAGTAAGCGAGCGGTTGCCGATGCTGTGCCGTGTACCGGCCGACACCGCTTGTGCTGAGCGGCGGGAGCGCTATGCCGAAGGGCTTCCGGGAACGATTCGAGCAGGTGCTCGGTGGTGGCGAGTTCCCTATTGCGGTGTCGGAGGTTCGGCTGGCTTCGAATCCTCTGGAAGCGACGGCTAAAGGCGCGCTGATTGCCGCGCTGACCAACCAATAGGCGAGCTATTCCGATGCTGTGCCCTGTACCGGCCGGTACCGTTTGTGCTGAGCGGTGGCACCGCTATGCCGACGGGCTTACGCCAAGGATTCGAACAATGCGGTTTTTGCGAATTCCAGTAGGACGGGCTATTGGCGATGTTGTTCTCGCAATGCGCGCGGGTCGTCCATTTTGACCGATGGCTTGGGATGGGTCGGCTCGCGTGCTTTTGTTGGATCGAAAATCTGCTTGTCTGCCGGCTGCAGGACAAACCCACCGAAATCGGGTTTGTTTGTGAAGCAGTCGCTCAAGTCCGTTGCTGTCGCGTCGTATAGGTTCAACGGGGGCATCCGGAGGAGATGAAAGATTGTCTTCAGGAGGCCGGGAAAACTGCTGTTCTCATGCGAGATGTAGCCTTGCTTGGCGTATGGGCTGGCGATCATGAGGACGGTCCGGTGCGAGTCAACCGGATCGACGCCGCCTTGTGAATCGTCTTCCGTGACGAAGACTGCCATTTGCTTCCACTCGGGACGCTGGCTGAGGAACCTCATGATGCGTCCCAGGGCGTAGTCGTTATCAGCCACGTAGGCGGCGTCCGTCGGATAGCCGTCGGCTGGGCGGGGCTTCGCTGTGTGATCGTTGGGCAGGTGGATGTAGATGAAGCGCGGCAGATTCGGCGTACTTTTCAGTTCCGTGATGAGTTGGGTGGCGCGGTATTGATCCGGAATATTCATGTTGAACTGCGCGTAGTTCCTGGACGTGTTTCGATAGAGCGGGTCGGGCATCGGAATGTTGGTGAGGAAACGCGCGCCGGTAGGTTTTGCTCCTTCGCCTTCGTAAACACCGGCCAGTTCGTATCCTTCGCCGAAATTGCGAAATGTGATGTGGTTGCGCTCGAGATGATGCCATAGGCTGCCCGCTTCCGGTTGCTCTTCAGGATGCACGGATGAATTGCTTTCGGCGAATAACAGCCGTCCGGGCGCTTCGGGTGTGAGACGAAAGTCTTTCTGCCCTCCGTAGGCGGCCATCAACGAACTCTCGGTCCAAGCGTCGGGGTAGGAACCGACAAGCCAGTGGTGTCCGTCGACGCTGACCTCTGAATCGGCGTAGAAATTATCGCTGGTTGACCAGCGCTTCGCGATTGCGTGATGATTCGGTGTCACCTGTTGGCCGTAGCGCGCGTCTGCGCCGAAAACTTCGTCAAAAGTCCTGTTCTCTTTTACGATCAGCACTACGTATTTGATTTGGGCGGGCAGTTTCGCTTCTTCCCCGTTTTCCGGTTCGAAGCCGTTGTTGGCTGAGAAGCGATTGTCGAAGCTCTTTGGCATGGGAAATACGGATACCGTTCCGCGCCGCAGTTCGGCTTGGAAACTCCTGGCGAGTCCCTTGTTCGGGCCGGTTCCGACGCCCTTGGCGTTTGCTACGTAAACGATTTCTCCACGCGTCGTGACTCGGGTTGGAAACCAGCCCACCGGAATATGACCTAGTAGCTCGCCGCGATTTACATCAATGACTCCGATCGCGTTGATGCCCGCTTCTGCGACCAGCAATCTGCTGCTCGGTTCGTCCCAGACCAAGCCGATCGGCATCACGCCGCGTACGGTTTCGAGGCCCGGTATACGGATCGGGATTTCGCGTTCTACGTTGAGCGAATGGGCGCCGATGATGCTGATGGAATCGTTGTGTGCATTTGAAACGAAGATTCGATCTGCCGTCGCTGTTACGCCCGATGGACTGCTCCCTCCGTCGCTCCGCTTTCCTATGGGTGTGCCGGTTGGGATGAACTTTATCACTTTCGGCCGCGTTGCGTCGCTCACGTCGACTACCGCCACGGAGTTCGACTCTACGACGTTTGGTTTTCCCAGGCCCGGCACATTTGCTCGACCGGTCTCGGCTTCTTTCGATGGAAATCCGAACGCGGGAAAGAGCAAGCCGGTCTTGAGGGGGTTGTTCGCGTCGGCTCCGGGGATGATCTTGTACTCGAATATTCCGATGTTGGTCACGTAGGCGCGCTTTGCATCGGGCGAGAGGGCTACGGCGAACGGCAAACGGCCCACTCGTATCGATGCGACAGGTTTTTGCCTGGCGATGTCGACTACGACCAGGCGGAAATTTGCCTGATCCACGACGTATGCGAGGCCACGAGTGCGATCGAGGGCGAAGTCGCCGCTGTAGCTGTCGTGAAATCCGTCTGTGTTGAGATTGATGGTGTGGCGCTTCTTGCCGTCACGCACATCGACGACTCGTACTCGGCCGGAATTGCCTTCGGAGGCGTAGAGCGTGTTGTCGTCTGCAAAGGCCAGCCCCATGAAGACGCTACGCCAGTCGTCGTCACTGTCATCGTCTGGGTCATTCTTTGCGTGGGCCTGGATGCGGCTCGTGCGCCAGGTGTCTCTGTCGCGGCGGAGGATTGTCAGGGAGTACCGATTGGGTCCGCCATCCGCTGTGACGAGGGTGTTGCCGTTGGGACTCAACGCCAAGCCGAAAACGCCTGGTCCGGTGAAATACTGCTGCCCAATTGGGGTTAATAGACGCCCTCCGGGCAGCACGGTATTTTCGAGTTTTGCGTGGGCTGGACGTGTTCCCGCGGGTGTCCTGTAATCTTCTGCTGCCAGTAGAGCGGCTAGTGCCGGAATTAGTAGGAGGCGGGTCATAACTTCGGCTTTAAGCGTATCCCACGCCTTTTCGGGGCATCGGAGGAGAATGATGTTGCACTTTGAAGTGGGAAATTGCCCTTCGCGTTCGCCGGAAAGGGGCGGGCGATGAACGTCGAATACGTTCCAGGAGCGGCCCCTTTACGGAGACTTGAGCATGTCGCCGAGGTTGCCGTAGAGTCCGGAATCGTGATTTCAGATCGTGATTTAGTTTTCTCGTTTTCCTCTCGTATGCCGGCCGGATTTTCGTCATTATCTAATCCGTTCCTGAGCCATTTTTTCCCATTTCCGCACTTCTCCACGCCGATGGCTCGGAGCCGTTTGGGCCGCTTCCACGCATTGTTGATAGAACTGCCGAGCTTCGTCACCACGCCCCAACTCCTCCAGCGTTTGACCATACAAATACAACCCCTGCGGATCATAAGCACGCCGTCCCACAAACTTGCGCAAAGCCTCCTCAGCCTCCGGCAACCGCCCCGCCGACAGATGAACCGCCCCAATCTCCCGCCAAACATCACTCGAAGAATGTTTGTCATCCTGCCGTACGGCGGTAGTCAATTCGTTCAACGCATCCTCCAGCCGCCCCTGTTCCCGCGCCATCAACCCAAGGTGAAAATGCGCATCCGTCAAATCAGGATCAATCTCGACGGCCCGCTCAAATCGCCGGATCGCTTCCGAGTACTGATGCCGCTGCTGGTAAATCAGCCCAAGTTGATAATGCGGGTCGGCGTCATGAGGATTCACCGTCGCCATCTCAAGCTGCCGGCGCATGTTCTGTCTCGTCCGGAATGTCGAGCCCAAATCCGACAAATCTGAAGCAAATGCGCGATAGAGGAAATACAACACGAACGGCGACCAGAGAAACGACAGGATGCCGCCAAACCGATCGTAGAGCCAGACTCCCACCGCCACCGCCCCCGTCGCCAGGACCACTGATGCAACGCTAGCCGGCCAACTTGCCCCAAATAAAGTTCGCACCCCGCACAAAGCGAAGATCACAAACAGCAGCTTGCCAAGCAACCACCAGATCGGCAAAAACGCCGGCAGCGCCAAAGCGCCAAGAGTCGCCGGTACATGCGCCCCTGCCCAAGCCATCAGCACGCAAGTAAGCAGCGGTCCATAGTCGCGGCGCGCCACCACGCCGAAACTCCCGGCATGGGCAAACCAGCAAACGCCAAGGATCGCCACAGGCACAAAAGCAGCCGCCAGCAACAGCAGCGGCGCAATCAGAGATGCAGTTGGTAGGGAATTCGAACGGCCAAACGAAAGCACGAAAACAAAGGCAGCCGCGAAGAGCCAACTCCCCTCGTCGATGATCCCGCTCATCGCAGCCAGCGGCTGGACGAAAAGCCGTCCTAAAAGTTGGAGCTGGGTTCCGATCACGCAGTCGTCAGGCTAATAGGCCGCGCAAAACCTGATCCCACGGCTTGCGGTAAGGCCTCACCGTCATCGCCTGCGCTTCCTTGTCGCCAAGGATTTCTTCCTTCTCCGGATCCCATCGTACCTTGCGTCCCAAACGCAGCGAAATGTTCGCCAGGTGGCACGCAACCGCGGTGTGATGGCCTTCCTCCACGTCCGCAATCGGACGCTCCCGGCTCTTAACGCAATCGAGAAAATTCCGCACATGCAGATCGAACTGCTGCGGCGACGACCCCGGCTCTTTCACCGCTTCAATCCAAGGCTCCGGCTTCTTCTGCGTCCGTTGCGGACCGCCATTCGGAGTCCCCTTGAACTGCGGAATCGCATTCTCAGGATCGGATTTCATATCCGGGAATACCTCATAACCGCCGCGCGTAATCACCAAACTCCCCTTCGTACCGAAAAACTCCAGACCACCCTGACGCCTCCCCTGGGAAGCCTCCCGCTGCGACCACAGAGCCGTCATCTTCGGATATTTCAACAGCGCGTCCTGAGTATCTGGCGTCTCCCCCGGCCCAGGCAGCGCAAATCGGCCGCCGGTAGACGAGACCGCTGACGGTCCCTTGTGCCCCATGAACCACTGAATAATATCCAGCTCATGCGCGCCCAAATTCGTCATCTGTCCGCCCGAATAATCCCAGAACCAACGAAAATGATAAATCCCGCGCTGAGGATTATAAGGCCGCTTCGGCGCCGGACCCAGCCACATGTCATAGTCGAAGTCCGCCGGCGCCGCACCGTCTGGAGGCGATCCAAACCCCGGCATGATATTGCGGAAGGCCCCCGCGCGCACGGAATGTATATCGCCGATATAGCCGCTTTTCAACAGCTCCTTCGCCTTCTGATAATGAAGACCACTGCGCTGCTGCATCCCCGCCTGCACCACACGATTATGCTTCCGCGCCACCTGCGTCATCCAGCGCCCTTCCTGGATGAACAGCGTCATCGGCTTCTCGACATAGACGTCTTTACCGGCCGCGCAAGCCATCATAGTCAGGAGCGCGTGCCAATGATCCGGAGTCGACACGACGATGCCCTGAAGATCTTTGTTCTCCAGCATCCGGCGAAAATCTTTATACGGCGTAGCCTTGCCGCCCATGGCCTGAACGCCTTCCTCCAGACGAGGCTGGTAGACATCGCACATAGCCGCCATATCGACGTCGCGCTGGTTCTTGAAATCGAAAACGTGCTGCGCGCCAATCAGCCCATAGCCGATGAATCCCATCTGAACGCGATCGTTCGCCCCAAGGATTCTCGAATAAGAAGCTGCAGTCGCCGAGGCCGCCAGGAAGTTGCGTCGTGTGGTAGACATCGCCCGAAATTCTATCACCGAATGAAGTCCTACAATCCCAGGTTCGCGCGCGCGTACAAAACACTGGCGAGATTATTCTCGTCTTCGTTCTTCAACTGCTCCGCCGGACTCAGTCCCGTGGTCTTCGGGAGCGGTTTCTTCGGCGGATTCTTTTGCACCAGTTCCAGCGTCCGCGCCAGATCCCGGCCCGGCAGCGGACTATAGGAGTCATCGAACGTCACCCAGTATTTGTCCGTGAAAACAGGAATTTTCAGAGGATCGCGAGTGATCGTCTCCAAATCGAGCGCCATGTTCGGATCCTTCTCCCGCAGCTTCCGCACCATAGTTTTCAGATCGAGGAACCCATCACCCAAAACCACTTCCGAAAGCAGGAACCCGTCCGAATAGGGAGCCACGGCCATGTCCTTGATATGACCTCCAGTGACATAGGGGAGCAGATTATCCAGCGTCTGCATCGGGTCTTCGCAAAGCGAAACATTATTCCCGAAATCGAAATGAACGCCAACATATTCGCTCGACAGCCGCTTCAACCACGCAGCCTGTTCCGCCGAGCGCCAGCCTTTATGATTTTCGATGGCTAGACGGATTTTGTATTTGCGAAGCACCGGCTCAGCCAACGCCACGGTTCGTTGATTCTTCTCAAAGCTAGCCTTGAACGCCTCAAATGAATCGAATTGCTCATACCGCCGGGGAGTGAGCGCCGCATGCAGTCCGTAAGCCCCAATCTCTTTGGCCGACTTCACACCAATCTCGAACGTCGGAACATCACCCTCCGTATTCGGTAGCCGCACATTAAAGATGACATGCATGTCATACGACTCGACCTTGTCCCGGTAATTCCGGATCCCCTCCGGGTCGGTAGGTGGAGCGGCAGTCTCAGCGCCACCCAGGCCCAAACTGTGGCAGTAATCGATCCAATCGACTGGCGGCTTCGCCTCACGATTCGCCCGCATGCGCGCCATATACCCAGTGGGCGTAGCGCCGATCCCACGCCTGCCGTTTGGATTGGGAACCGCGGTCGCCGCACCCAATGGCGACAGCAATAAACCGGGCGCCGAAGCCGTAGCCATCAGCATCTCTCTTCTGGTCATGATTGACGTCTCCGAGCGCTCAGTTTATCGAAATCGTAAGCTGAACGCCATCGGCATCGCCCTTGCTAGAAATCGAGCCGCAATCCAAATTGAACCGTGCGCGCCGCAACCGAAGTGCTAGTGATCCGGCCCACCGAAGCAGGCACGCTCAAGTTCGTCGCGGGCAGCCCAAAACTCGTATGGTTCGTAGCGTTGAATAACTCGGCGCGGAATGTGGATCGAACCCTCTCCGTAATTCGAATCGCCTTGAACACACCGGCATCCCAACTGAACAGCCCAGGCCCAAACAGCGCGTTCCTCGCCGAAGTTCCATAAGTAAACGGCGCAGGAATCGAGAACGCCGCTGGATTGAACCACTGGTCAATCGATCGATTGGAAGGAGTTGCTGCCCCGTAGCTCGATACATTTGCGCGATTCCCAATCCATCCGATTTGAGTCGGCGTAAAGGTCACTGAATACGGCGCGCCGCTGCCCCCCGTCACGATACCGTTCAACTGCCATCCGCCGATCAACCGGTCTCCCCAACTCGAGGCCGACCCCCCGAATCGCTTGCCCTTTCCAAATGGCAGATCGTAACTGTAGTTGCCCACCACCCAATGCGCTCGTATGCTGTCCAGGTTGCCGCGGTCGTAACGAAAGTCCTGCGGATTCGACGGCGCCGTCCCAAACTCGTATTCGCCCAATCCCTTGTTGAATTGATATTCCACTTGGAAAGTCAATCCCGAGGAGTATCGCCGTACAACGCCAACCTGCACCGAGTTCACGATGCTGTTCCTGCCCGATTCCCAATAGGTGATCGAACCCCACGGCTGATACGGACGCCGCGCTTGTATGGGTCCAGGAGCATTCGGCGGCTCGTTGATTTCTCCGTTGCGCTCCAGGTGCGTTCCCTTCGATGCAACATAACTGGCGCGGAATGCCAGGTTCTTCACTACCTCGTATTCCGTCGTGAAGTTCCACTCCTGGATGTACGGATTCACCCGATTCACTGCCTGCGCGACGATCGCCGGACTCGTCGGAATCGTTCCTTGCCCCGGAAACGGATTTGCCCAGGTAAGCGACGGCACCGTGCCCGGATCGGGCGGAAAGCTCTCTTGTACCCTAAACGGAGGATTTGTCACGCCCTGCGATAAAAGGAAGTTGTATCCGGCAATCACCGCGTAGAACCAGCCATAACTCGATCGCACGACAAAACGTGAGTTATTGAAGGGACGCCATGCGAACCCGAGGCGCGGTGCGAAATTATTGCGGTCCGGATGCGTGTAGTTCGAGGTGTCATATCCGGCCTTCGCACCGTCCACGATCGGCAACGTCGAAAGCAGTAACGGATTTGCATCCGCCATGCCGCTCACCACAACCATCGCATTGAGCGACGGAACGAAGTTGGAAAGGTCTCCCTGCGAGTTTTGGAACAGACCTTGATATTCGTACCGCACGCCGGCGTTCACCGTCAGCCGGTTCGACACCTGCCAGTCATCCTGCAAAAAAGCGGAGTAACGGTTATCCACCGACTCGTTCAGAGCATTACGCGAGTTGCGTCCCGACGCATTCAAAGCGCCGATCAGAAAATCTGCAAATGCATTGCCGCTGTAACGCCCATCGAACGCAAAACTGCCGCGATACGGCGGCGTGTTCTGACGATTGAACGACGATACCCTCTGGAATCCCACGCCCCCCTTCACCGTATGCCGGCCGTGCGACCAGTTTAAGGACTCAGCAAGCTCATAGTTCGCCTGACGGTCGCCCGATCCTGGTTGATCGAGAAAACCGGCAAAACCGAGGATGGTCACCGTGGGCAATCCACCCAGTCCCGCCACCGGCTTGATGAGCCCCGGAATCAGCGCGGACGGATCGAAGTCGTTGTTCTGCGGAGTCCGGAAGTAGTGGTTGTCCTGCCAGCCGAAACGAGCCTCGTTGATCAGATTCGGAGTAACGACCCGGATGTAATTGAACATCGTGTTGTTCGTATCGTTGCCGAATCCGTTCCAATTTCCGAACTTGTCCGACTGGCTGCCAGTAGCGTTATACGGGCCGTCTGCGGATTTGAAATAACGTCCGGAAATACGATCGCGATCCGTAATCAAATAATCCACCTTGATCGAATAGCGATCCACCGGCTCCGTCTGCCCGACGTTCACCGTATAGTTGGCGCCCAAACCTGACGCACCGACGCCGGGCAAGTTTGGCGCCGAGAAAAATTTGTCGAGTCCCTGAGCTACCGGGCTGATCCGGTTCGTCGGGATGATATTGTTCGGAAAGGGTATGCCGGTGAAGGGATCCTTGATCACCGTGCCCAACGCGCTGAAGTTGCCCGACCGCATCGCGGTCGTTGGCATTGCGATCGTATTCGTCACTGCCGAAGCCTGGCGGAACCCTTCGAAACTGCCAAAGTAGAAAAGCTTATTTTTCAGAATCGGCCCGCCCACGGCGACTCCATACTCGTTCCGGTTGTACTTCGGATTCGGCAGCCCGGCGCGGTTAGAAAAGAAATTATTTGCCGCCGTCGCCCGATTGCGATTGAAGTAAAACAAGCTGCCTCGCAGATCGTTCGTTCCCGACTTCATCGCCACGACGATCTGCGCGCCGCCCTGTCCGAATTCCGCCGACGCTCCGTTGGCGATCACCTTGAATTCCCCAATCGAATCGAGCGAGGGAACTGTCGTCATGTTTCGCTCGTTGCCGATATCGTTCCCGCCCACGCCGTCGATGGTGAGATTCGAAACGCCAAACCCGTAGTTCCCGCCAATATAGGGGTTCGTGCCCGTTCCCTGCACACCTGGCGCCAGCGCCAGCAGCCCGTTCAGATTGTTCCGCCCATTCAAGGGCATCTGAGTGATCTGTTTACCGTTCACCACGTTTCCAACAGCCGAAGCATCGGTCTGAATCACCGCCGCCACAGCCTCGACCTCCAGTCGCGTGTTCACATCGCCGACCTCGAGCGTGGAATCCAGACGCACCGTCTGATTCACCTGTACCATCACGTCCCGCGCCACGCGCGTTTTGAAGCCTGGCGCCGTGATCGTGACCCGATACAATCCCGGCTCAACATTCGTGGCCGCATAGTCGCCGTCGGTGGATGATGTTATTTCCACCCGCAATGCTGTGCCCTGGTTTTCGATCACAACCTGCGCCTGCGGTATCGCGCTTCCGGTTGGATCGCTCACTCGGCCAAGAAGGGTTCCACGCGTCGATTGGGCGCGCATTGAGAAACACGCCAAAAGGAGGAGCGCGGCAAAGCGGACGAATCTAAGCGTATTAGTCATGACTTGTCATCTCGAATGATATCGAAGCGAGTATACTCCCCCTGTCGGCGGCAAGTGTAAAACGGACACAAGATGAGGTCGGCAAGACAGTGCCGCGAAGGACCGGACGACCGTCTTACGCTTTGCCAGACACCTCAGCGAGCAGCGCATCCATGGTGGCTTGCCGGTAGCGGAAATTTGTGCGTTTGATACGGTCGAACGCTTCGGAAAGAATGAATGTCGGAAAGAATGAGTAGACCCCGTTGAGCGGCAAGACCGAGGATACCCAACGTGCCGGCGACGGTCAATCCTTTGCGCCGCGCGGCGAGTACTCCTTCCCGATCGTCCATCAGAACCAAATCGGCGTCATGTTCGATGGCAAGCGCGATAGCATCCTGTTCGCTCGCGTCAAGGTTCTGCAGAGAAACATCCCGCTGGAAATTCTTGGTTGTGCGCACCTCCATCCAGGGCGCGGGATCGGCAATCCAGTCTCGAACCAAAAGCGGAGCATCCCCTAGTTCGTCTCGAACAACAGACGGCAGAATCACCTTTTCAAACAAAGATGGAAGGATGGAGATATGCCCAATTAAAACTAGATAATTGATCGGGCTGGTATCGGCGATGACAAGCAGCACCTATCAGAACCCCAAATGCTTGAGGTCCTGGATTTCGCGGCTAAAATCATCGACGCTGTAGTCTATCCAGACGTCATGGGCTTTCAAGAAACCGTCGAGTTCGTAACGGGAAGCGAACCCTGGGAGGCGGCGCAACACTGCCTGTCTAGCCCGCAAAGGGCCGATCGCGGCCCTCAACGTTCACAAGGAAACCCCAGTGCGAGTCCGCGATCCAGGCTCCGTTTTGCGGTCGTTTACTGAAGAGTACGGCCGCTCTTGAATTCCTCCAGGCCCAATGCCTCCAGCGCTGGGCGTGACAGATCGCCGCCAGTAGCGCCGAGGCGGCCGGCGAGATCGTCAGGAATATGCAAGGTCAAATTCATGTCGGACCTAACCCAGTTTAACCCGGATCACGCACGCATTTACCCCACGCAGTAATCTGAAAATGCTGAACACAGGCCCATCATTACTTGGCCCGCTTCACCGCCGCCAACAAAATCGGATAAGGATTGATGGGCTTTCCCTTCCACCACTCCTTTTCCGGCCCCAGTTCGAAGATCGCAAAATGCAGATGCGGAGAACCCGGGTCCGCATCCCCTGTCGATCCAACAAACCCGACCACATCCCCCCGCGCCACCCGCGTCCCTTCCCGCAAACCCGCGGCGTATCCATCGAGATGAGCGTAGTAATAGCAATACTCGCCCCCATCGTCGAATTCGTAGATCGTCTTGCCGCCCGGCTTGCTCAGGAACAGCTTGCGAATCGTTCCGGACACCGCGGAACGCACCGGCGTCCCCTTTGGACTCGGAAGATCGATCGCCTCGTGCCGATGCCCGAAATGAACTTCATCAAAAACGTCCCGCAGATTAGCCGCCGTAAGCCCATCGATAGGCGGTCGCACCTCGAGTAACGAAGAACTCGAACCAAGGAGAACCACGAAAAGTTGCGCTATCCACGCGATGCGCCGCAAGGCTATTCCTCCAGAATGACAGGAGTGCCCACAACAACCATATGCGAAAGATCCAGTGCATCCCAATTCGTCAGCCGGATGCACCCATACGATTGTTCATGCCGCACATGCCCCGGATCAGGAGTTCCGTGAATCCCGTAGTGCTCTTTGGAAAGCCCCATCCAAACCACGCCGGCCGGATTGTTCGGTCCCGGAGGCAGCTTCTCCGTCGCCTTTTCCGGGTCCACATTCCAAAAGTGCACAGGATCCCAATAAAACCACGGGTTGTGCGAAATGCCTGTGATCTTCCAACTACCAATCGGCAGCGGATCATGCGGACCGCCAATAGTTGCCGGATACTGCGCCAGCACTCTGTCCCCAGCGCCGAAGGCTGTTACCGTGCGCTTCGACTTTGACACGACAACACGGGATGCCCGCCGTGCAGGCGGCCGTCGCACATTCGCAACAACGATCCGCTCGCCCGGGGTGTTCAGCCTTTTCCCCGGATTCAATTCCGCGAGCAATTTCGGCGACATCGAAAACTTCTCCCCCAATTCCTCTTCCACCGATTCATATCCCATCCATTTCAATTTCGCCTGGTCAGCGGCATCCTTCGGTATCGGTTCGAATGGGCCTTTCACATCGGCAGCCGTAATCGTATAAGTCGTCAGTAGCGGAGGGCCCGGCCGGGCGAGCAATTTCCACATCTGTGCATCGATCACGCCGGTCGGCTTCAGCCCATGATTCTCCCGGTAACCCCTGATCGCGATTCCAAGATCGTCCCCGTACCGTCCATCAATCTCTCCCGGAGAAAATCTTGCACGCCCCAGAAGAATTTGCGCCCGAATCACCTTCGCACCCGAGGCTCCCGGCCCCACAACACCAGTCGTCGGTTGCTCCACCTCTCGGGAAAGGAGGCCTCGGGAGACAGTCGCTCCCCAACTCGCGGTTGCCAGGATCAACGCGGTCGCACTCAGCACAGGGAAACGAGGCGATAGCACAAATCAACCATTGCACGTCAATAGCCGTAGGTATCACGGGCCGTACGACACAACGTCACTGCAACCGGAATGGACGTCTCGAAAACAGGCGGTGCTGTGCCCAACCAGCGCCCGTTGCGCAAACCCCCGCTTTCCCCTGCTATCTATTAACCGCGGCCCCCCATTGTTTCCTGATTTTTCCGAGCGCAAATCTTGCACAACCCAGAAGAATTTGCCCGCGTCACCTGCGCCACTCGCGCACACCTGACTCACCCCCGATTTCAAACCCGCCACCCAAAACCCGGCACTGATATAAGATTTCCGGTAGAGGTCCACAAAACAAATTCTGAAGAAAAGGGGTTTTATGTTCTCAGAAAATGAAGGTCCAATTGATAGTCTTGTTCATCTCTACGTTGACGGCGCTCTCAACCGCCGCGAACTCATCCGCCGCGTAGCAAAACACACAGGCAGCGCCGCCGCCGCGCTCGCGGTCTTAAGAGGCTATGAGGTCTTCGGCCAAGCAGTCACCGCATGCCCCGCCGATGTTCACGTACCCGCCGATGCTCCCGACCTGGTGACTCAGGATGTAACCTATCCAGGCGAAGGAACGGTTCTCATGGGATACCTTGCCTATCCGCGCGAGCACAAACAGCCGTTACTCCCCGGCATCATGGTAAATCATGAAAACCGAGGCCTCGTGGAGCATATCAGAGACGTGAACAGGCGGGCAGCCCGCGCCGGTTTCGTAGCATTCGCACCGGATCTGCTTTCGCGCCAGGGCGGCGTCGCGCAGTTTCCCGATGCCACCCAGCAGGCGGCCGCATATGCCCGCACCACGCCCGAAGAGCGCCAGGCAGACCTGATTTCCACCATCGCCTATATGAAAACATTGCCAAACATAATCTTCAACCGAATCGGCGCCGTTGGTTTCTGCGCCGGAGGCGGCAACGTCTGGAATATAACCTTGCTATTGCAGGAATTGGCGGCCTCCGTAATCTTTTATGGCACGCCCCTCCCGGCTTTGGATCGGATCGCCACCATCGCGGCCCCCGTCCTCGCGATGTACGCCGAAACCGATCGCACTCTCACAAGAGGTATGGCGCCCGTGATGGATGCCATGATCCAGCAGCAGAAAACTCTAGGCTTCGTTGTGTATCAGGGCGTAGGTCACGCGTTCCACAATGACACCGGCCCTGCCTATAACGCAGAAGCAGCCTGTGACGCCTGGAGCCGCGCAATTACCTGGTTCAACAAGTATCTGCGGCAGTGACATCGGTCTGGCATGGGCCGATCTGTCAAAGCGCAAAGGCCGCTTCCGGCGGCGCCAAACGAAAGAGAAACTGAGCGGACTTCGCCGCCGGAAGCGAGTCCGTCTTGCGCGAGTTCCTGAAAAGCGCAAAGGCCGCTTCCGGCGGCACCAAACAAAAGAGAAACTGAGCGGATTTCGCCGCCGGAAGCGAGTCCGTCTTGCGCGAGTTCCTCAAAGCGCAAAGGCCACTTCCGGCGGCACCAAACAAAAGAGAAACTCAGCGGATTTCGCCGCCGGAAGCGAGTCCGTCTTGCGCGAGTTCCTCAAAGCGCAAAGCCCGCTTCCGGCGGCACCAAACGAAAGAGAAACTCAGCGGATTTCGCCGCCGGAAGCGAGTCCGTCTTGCGCGAGTTCCTCAAAGCGCAAAGGCCGTTTCCGGCGGCACCAAACGAAAGAGAAACTCAGCGGATTTCGCCGCCGGAAGCGAGTCCGTCTTGCGCGAGTTCCTTAAAGCGCAAAGGCCGCTTCCGGCGGCACCAAACGAAAGAGAAACTCAGCGGATTTCGCCGCCGGAAGCGAGTCCGTCTTGCGCGAGTTCCTTAAAAGACCTGCTGGTAGCGAACAAACTCGGACCCGAACCCCGCTAGTGCGATCCTATTATTGCCCTCGAGCAACTAAACCGCCTATCCTATTGAAAATTCATTGTTGGGCAATCAAAAGGAAATTTGTCATGCGTCGGTTCGACAGAACGTCTCGAAAAGTAGCGGTGATTCTGGCCGCATTGATCTTGGGAATGCTGTTGCCCACGCACATCGCGTTCGCTCAGGGTTGAGTGATCTCACGCTCCGGTCTGGAGTCAAATGGTGCGGAAGGTGGCGGCTACCTGCAGCCGGGTGACTGGACCGCAACGATCGGTGTGCGCCACGTCTACTCCCACGTGCATTTCAGCGGTCCCACGGAGAATTTCTCCCGTGCACAACTCGGTACCGAGGTCCAATCGAAGACCAACCTCGACGATCTCATCGTGAGCTATCAGCTGACCCCCCGAATCAGCCTCACGGGGACACTTCCGTTTGTATACGCCAGCAGGCGCCAGCAAGCGCAATACGCGACCCTGCACACGTCTGGCCTTGGCGATATCAGTCTCGGAGCCCAGTATTGGCTTCGCAGCCCGAAAAGTGAAAAAGCAGGCACGAACAACGCTCAGTTCGGATTGAGCCTCCTGATTCCCTCAGGTAACGACCGCCAGAGTAATGTTGTCGCAACCACGTATGGCGGACCCACATCGACGCAATATCCCGATTACTCGGTTCAACCGGGGGCAGGCACCTGGGGCGGGATCATGTCGTGGCAGGCATTCCAGAACCTCGGGAACAGCACCATCGCGTTCGTTGACGGCAACTATGTCATGACTCAGGGCGGCTACCATAGCTTCTGGACCGCCCATGGAGGAACGTCGAATGGCCCTCCTTCTCCTACGCCAGGCATGACTCAGTTCGATGCAATTCAGGATCAATACATGCTCGAGATCGGGGCTTCTCATCCTGCTCCCCGGATCAAGGGTCTCGGCATGACTCTAACAATCCGCGCCGAGGGTGTGCCCGCGCACAATCTGATCGGGGACGATTTGGGATTTCGCCGGCCCGGCTTCGGCCTTGCCCTGACACCAGGTGTCATCTATACCCATGGAAACCACATGCTCCAGTTCAGCGTGGGCAAAGTCCTGGTCCGCGATCGGACAAAGAGCGTTGCCGAAGAGATAAACGGTGTGCATGAAGGGGACGCCGCCTTTGCTAACTATGTCTGGATGGCGGGTTACACCCTGAGAATGCCGGGAAAGAGAAACGCCGTCGAAGGTAACTCCAGCCCATTACCCGTAGCAAACGCCTCGCGCCCATCCGTCGCCCAGACGGCTTCTGATACCTTCAAACCATTCAGTCTGAAAACGCTGGACGGGAAAAAGAAGACGCTCAAGGATTTCTCGAACAAAGTCACGCTAGTGAGTTTCTTCTTCCCCAGTTGCCCGTATTGCAACGTCGAGCTTCCCCAGATCCAGAAGATTTACGACAAATACAAGGACAGAGGGCTCTCGGCCGCCTTTGTGAATATCTTGCCCGAAGAGGCGCATCTGATCGCAGGCTGGCAAATGGCTAGGAATCTCACGGTTCCCGTATTGATCGGGGCGTCCCAGGAATCCTTGCAGAGGGACTACAACATCAATTCGACCCCATTAACTTACCTGTTGGATGAAAACGGCCGCGTCCTGTTCCGCGAGGATGGCTACAAGCCCGGCGACGAAAAAAATCTGGAATCCAAAATCGAAGCCGCGTTGAACATCGCCCCGACCGGCCAAGCCGCGGCGTCGCTTCTGCCGTGCCCCGCGAATAGCCAGCCGTCGGACCGCCGGCAGCTGGTTGCCGGCGTGCGGCCCATTAAATAATCGGCGTTGCCGTTACCGGCGAAGCCCGTCGCAGGCAGCGGACGAACTTCGCTGGTAAACCCCGTTAACGCAGTGGAGAGATAGTGCGCGACCCGCCTCCGTTTTGCGGGCGCTTACTCAGGAGCACGCGACGGCAACTTCACCATTCGCTCCGTAGAACCTCTAACGAATTTAGTCTCATTGCCTGGCGCACGACCAGGTAACTCGCCAGAAATGCCACAGACATCCTTTACCGCTTCGTCCGTCAGCGTCGCGGGCCGTGGCCGGCCAACCGCGTTGATTGCGAGTACCTCTGCTTGCAAGCGGCGTCCAAGGAGATCTAATTCGGTTCGCGCCTGTCCAAAATCCCCTTCAACCTTTCGATAAGGATTCGTGAGCTTCTCATACCCGGCGCCGGGGTTGTACTGGAGCGGCGTGAATAGGTCGGTACATCCGAGGAAAATTGAAAAACGGCGGCAACACGCCGGCGATCGTATACAACACGCCATTGATTATCAGGGCAATAATATACTTGCCCCCGAAACGTATGGCGCTCGCCAGACACTAGGAATGTGTGAAGACCAACCAAGTTCGCCTCGCGGCTGCGGCGGTCGGTTGTTGGACAATCGCGCTGGCACAACCCCCACCGCTGATTACGTACGCGCCGTCGTTCAAGGAGTTCAGGCTACCGGCGGACAGCTCACCCTATGGCATCGCCTTGGGACCAGATGGCGCGCTGTGGTTTACCTATTCCGGGGTTAACAAGCTCGGCCGGATCACTACAGCCGGAGCGCTTTCCGAATACGTGTTGCCCGCGGCGGCCGGCAGTGCTGTCGG
>Ga0207695_10002316_pt1 | contig 28406 bp, 25 predicted proteins | sample KBSC54metaG_FD_184354 | JGI IMG/M metagenome (GOLD analysis project Ga0207695, IMG submission 184354) | Corn rhizosphere microbial communities from Kellogg Biological Station, Michigan, USA - KBS C5-4 metaG (SPAdes) (version 2) | ecosystem: Host-associated > Plants > Roots > Rhizosphere > Soil...
TAATGATCAAGGCTTTAAAGATAAAACGCCCGCACAAAGAGCCCAAGTGCAGACCACTATGATGAAGAACAAGCTGAGCCTCGACTCGGCCCAGACACTGAAAATTCAGGACATCAACCTAAAATATGCCCAGCAAATTGACCCGGTGTTGAAAAGCGACGGTCGGAAATTGTCAAAATTGAGACAGATGAAATCAATCTTGGGGCAAAAGGATAAAGATATGAAGGCCGTGCTCAATGCCAATCAGTACAAGCAATGGAAGGAAATGGAGGCCGAGATGAAAGAGAAAATGAAAGAATCGCGGAGTCAATAGGAAGCTCATTTACTTACTTTACTTTGCTGATGGCAAAATCGCTAAAGCCGGTCTTTAATTAGACCGGCTTTTTGCTTTAGGGACACCATCTATCACAATTAAATATATGCTGCAATAGTACCGATAGAATCGTCACGATTAGAAAGGGGGATTAAACGCCAAACCGATATGAAACTGAAGCCCATTATGTACTATCGACGTCACGGGCATGGGTTTATTGCCAATGGGCGTATTGATAAAATACCATTGGCTACTGTCTCCATCCTTATAAAGCTCATACTTTTGGCGCATGTTGTAACCTACTCCGGCGGCAAGGCTGCATAATTTTGAAAATTTATATTCATAAGTAAACAGGCTCGTCACTTTTGTATCTTTTATGAAGGCGCCTGAATCTCCGGCCGCTGTAAGCCTGTAACTGGCAAACTGTTCGCTGATCTGTAAATTCAGTGCGCTGCGGCCACTCAGATTATAGGTTAATTTAGGGCTTTCAGGGAATGCTCCTGATAGCCTCCAATGCTCATTATCAAAATGATATATAACGGCGATGACGGGAATTAACTGGTTGCCATAAAATTGTTTGCCATAAGATAACCCCAGCCCTAAACTAAACTGGTCCGAATGTTTGTTTAGATATATAAAACCCAGCCTTTCGCGCAAGGCGTCTGATGATAAGTTTTTCATGTCCGAATAAATGCCTGCCTGACCAAAAATGATAAATGCTTCGTTCGGGTTGATGATGCCGGTCCAATTTAGTCCGAAACTAAGCCCTTGCAGGTCTGCGCCGAAAACAGCAGGAAAATCATTTAAGCTTACGTTATTATAAGAGAGTGTGCCTAAAAGGCGACTTTTTGTACTTTGCCAGATCGGGGATGTTACTTTAATATCAATCTGGCGTACGTGACCAATGGTATCATTATAGTGTACCAGGGAGTAATTTAAATTTAACTCAGAGCTCACTTTTTCTTGTCCATATACCAGTTGCGATAAGAATACGAGCAACATTAAAACTGTTATTTTCATGAATAAATTGATCTTTTGTGAAAAAACAATACCGCAACGCCGGTAACAGCGCTACGGTACTATGGAAAAGTGTGTGGATGTTTAATTGGCTTTATCTACAATATCCCTGATCTTTTGCCTGATCTGAAGACTAATAGCATTACTTTTCCTGGGTTCGGTCCGGGTGAATATAATACCGGCAATATGGTGTTTGGTGTCTTGCCACGGATGTACGCCGAACATGCCAGGACTGCTGGTCTCGATTGCATTTCCATCATTGTCAACCTCATCTCTCCAATTTCCTATACCATACCTGCACGGTGAGGTTGGAAACGGCGAATAGATATTGGCAGGATAAGGACTCCCCTGAATTATGGCCCCGTTGGTTTGGTCGAGTTCCATGGTATTTACAGCGTCTTCACTTAATACTTGTACTCCATTAAACAGTCCTTTATTATTGATCATTTCAAGAAAGTTTAAATAGCTCTGCGCGGTGGTGTGTATGCCGCCGGCTATTAAAGGATTTTGGACAGTCGTTTGAAGATACCGCACATTCATTTGACACGGTCTGGCTATCTTTTCATTAAATAACGCTTGCCACGATTCGCCTGAAACCACCTCGGCGATGCGCCCACCAATCTGCATACTTGTGCTGCAATAGTTGAACGCAGCGCCCGGCGCATTGACTAAAGGGGAGTGAACAGCAATTGAGTCTACCGCTTGCTCCAGCGTAAGGTTTTTATTGTATTCAGGCTTTGAGGCAATATTCGAATCTCCTATATCTGTAGGGAACCCTGCGGTAAGCGAAAATAACTGTCTTATGGTGATATTGCCTTTATGGTATTGCGTAAATATTGGCAGGTATTTACCTACCGTATCATTAAGTGATAACTTATGCTCGTCAACAAGTGCCATAATAACGCCGGCGGATAACCATTTGGATGCCGAAGCAATTATAAGATCGGTATTTACCCCCATGTTGATTTGCTGCTTATAGATCACCTGGCCATCCTGTGCAACGAGTATGGCGACATGCCCGTTGTAGGCAGATAAGTTGTTCATCAGAAATTGGTCGACGGAGGAGAAATCATACTTCCCTGTTGAACCCGCCGGCAGCTCAGGGTCGCTTTTGCTGCTACAGGAAAATAATAAAATTGCCAGTCCTAAATAAATTATGTTTTTTTTCATGCGTCTTAATTTTGCTCTTCAAATGGTTATAATGGATCAATAAACAAATACCCTTCTTCTTACAACAGGCAGGGGACGAACAACTACAACGGGACGCGCCACTACCACAGGCAAAACCGGCCTAACAGTTGCGACACGATACCCAGGCCGTACTACAACCACCCGCGATAACGGTCTGGCCACAACTACAGATGGCCGTACTACCACCCGCGCATACGGGGCACGCACTACTACTCTGACTTGTGCTTTTACAGAAACTGCCCCGATAAACAGCAGGAGCACCAATGACAAAATGATCTTTTTCATATTCTTAATCTTTGTGTTAATTGATATTATGACGAGATGAGCGATACGATAGCAACCGAACGCGAGGTGAAACGTCCAAAATGAAGGGTCAAACGGTCTTAGAAAGACTGTATTGTTTAGTTACCAGACGGTGTTTTCTATGAGCACTTAATGGACAGGGAAAGGAATGAAGACGTGTACAAGCCCCGCTTGGCCTTGAAATTGAAAATAACCAGCACAGCCAGATGGTGCCTAATGGTAAAAGTAGTTTGCTATTCCAGGCAGAATGGCCCTGTTTGAATGTTAATGATTGCTGTAATGATCTTCTATAGCTCTTTTCAAGTACTGTAGGTCTGTTAACAGCGCTTTTTTATTTAGCTTTAATATGGGCCACAAAAACAGGTATTTAGGCTTTAACGAAAGGTCGACCATGCAGGTAATAAGACACCCATTAATTGAAGGTTCTGCGCGCATGGTCCAAACCGCATGCTTAAACATATCCGACTTTTCCAATGATATTTTCGCCTGATAATCGGGTATAAACTCCGTAATCCGGTACGACATTCTCAGGCCCTTCTTTTGCCCCCGTTTTTTGGGAGCTATCGTATCAAAAGTAAAACCCACTGCGGTTGTGTGATCGGCTGATGTCGGTATCATTTGCTCAACGCTGCGGTCCCATTTTGTTAAAAAAAATGGATCGTTTAGCAAAGCCCATACCTCGCTTGCAGATTGCGGGACTATTATATGTGATTCTAAATGCATACCGTATTCTAATTATTAGATGCATAATGCAACTAATTGTTGTTATTTATTTGACCTTGTCTCATTCTGTAATGCCAGCGCAACTTTTTTAAATGTGTTTATCTCTTCGTCAGTCAAGGCTGCTGTTAATTCAAACATCATCTCTGCTTCTATCGCTAGCACCTGGCGTAATACCGACAAGCCCGTTTTTGTAATTATTATCATATTCTTTCGCAGGTCGGTAAAATCCCCCGTCCTTACCACCCATTTTTTTTGTTCCAATTTGTTTATCTGGCGTAGTATAACAGATTTGTGCTTGCCTTCCATATTGGCAAAGTTTTGCTGGGTAATTTTGTCTTCGTTCATCGTTGACAGCCTGTATAGCAATACAAACTCAACCATACTGACATCAATCCCACTGGCATTGATCCGCCTTTCAAATTCGTCGGTAATAAACTTATGGGTGCGGCCAATTATGGTGGCTAATGGCATTTCAGGATGTTCCATACAATCAATATCTGAGACAAATTTATAAAAATAGTTGCTATATGCAACTATTTTTATAAACTCATTTTAGCTCTGGATTTATAACCAAAAAGCCAGCCATTAAGGAACATCCTGAAATCGTAAGCAGAGTGATGGAGTGTAGTACTTATTTCAAAGAAGCCAGCGAAATACTGGCCACGTCGTTCAACGCGCTTTTATCGGCTCCGGATCGGGCAATCACCCGTAACGCGTTAATACTCCCAAAAAGAAAACGGGCATAAGCACGGGCGGCATTCTTAGTTGAGAACTGCCCCATCTTTTGCCCTTTTTCTATTGCAATGGTTAAGGCGTCTTCAACGCTCTGATTATTGGCATGCACCAAAGTTCCGATCTCTTCGTCTTGTCCTGCAATTTCAACTGCAGTATTCACCATAAAGCATCCCTTTGCTGCAGTATCTTCATTGCTTTCCTTTACCAGGTCGTCAAATACTTGCTGAATCGCTTTTTCCGGGTCATCGGCATTATTTAGCAGATCGAGGACCGCCTGAGTTTGCTGTTCCTGGTATTTTTTGAGAGCCTTTTTAAAAAGCGTCTTTTTATCTGAATAAGTATTATAGAGACTTGAACGGTTGATCTTCAACTCATCCACCAGGTCTTGCGCCGATGTGGCATTATAGCCCTTTCTCCAAAAAAGGTCAGTAGCTTTTTCCAGCAGTTCATCCTCGTCAAATTCCTTTTTGCGTGCCATCATTTCCTCCTCACAAAAATACGTTTCCTTAGTTTATTTGGTAAACTGCCCATACACGGGCATTCAGTTCGTGCATGGGCAGTCAAATCAATATACTACGGCGTTTACAGTTAAGCCACCGTCAGCAGTAATTTCTGTTCCGGTAATAAATGAAGCATCATCAGAAGCCAGGAAGCGAACTACGTGTGCAATTTCTTCGGCTTTACCAAAACGGTTAAGCAATATTCTTTGTCCCAATATTTCTCCAAAGCCATTTACCTGTTCCTGGCTCAAACCTAATTTACCATAAAGAGGAGTCTCTATAGGACCAGGAGACACCGCGTTTACACGTATTTTGCGTGAAGCTAATTCACGGGCGAATACTTTATTCAATGAAAGCAATGCTGCTTTGCTTGCGGAGTAAACGCTGCTATCTGGCATTCCCAAAACGGCATTTACCGATGTGTTAAAGATTATCGAAGCGCCATCATTAAGTATTGGCAGGAATTTTTGAACAGTGAAATAAACCCCTTTAACATTGGCATTCATAATGGCATCGTAGTGTTCTTCAGTAGCAGTTGCCAGCGGACTGAAGCTTGCCAAACCGGCGTTCAGGAACAACACATCTACCTTGCCGAATTTTTCCTTTACCTCAGCAACTAACTGATCGATCTGAGCCAGTTTGCTCTGGTCTGAAATTATTCCGGTTACACCCAGTTCTGCAACAGCTTTTTCAAGAGCTTCTTTGTTACGACCGGTGATAACCACTTTTGCGCCATGCTGAGCCAATTCTTGTGCTGCTGCGTAACCTATACCGCTGTTACCCCCTGTAACTATGGCTACTTTATTTTCTAAGCTTTTCATTTTTTTTGATTGTCTTTTAATGATTGACGATACAAAGATAAACATTTTGAAACGATCGTTTCAAAATGTTTATGTAATCTTTATGTCATTTAAAAATCTCCTTTTTTATAGGTAGCCAAATGATTGTGGCGCAAAAATTCTCAGTTTTGTCGCGATTGACCATATCATTACCGGATACATGTGCTTAATTTTAGCTTCATGATAAAGCTGCTATTAACCTCGTCCGGCATCACCAATAAAAGTATGCGTGATTCTCTGGTACAACTCCTGGGCAAACCCATTAATGAATCAAGTGCACTTTTCATACCGACAGGTGTATACCCGTTTGTCGGCGGCCCTAATTATGCGTGGTGGCCCATCGCCGGCAAAAAACAATCCGCCCTGGTTGGACTGGGCTGGAAATCGATGGGCTTACTGGAGATCACCGCTCTTCCCAGTATAGATAGGGACATATGGATGCCGGCAATTAAAGAAACTGACGCGCTGCTGGTTTGGGGCGGAGACCCGCTTTACCTGGCATACTGGTTTGAAAAATCCGGCCTGGCAGCGGTCTTGGGGTCTTTAAATAAAGATCTGGTCTACGTCGGGGTGAGCGCGGGAAGTATCGTTACAGGTAGCATTTTCGGCGAGACCTACAGTTCGCCCCGGGCAGGAAGTGGTACGCCGTTAACTTCGGAAAATATGGTATTCAATATAGACGGGCGCGAAATTAGCAGGACATTTGTAACCGCCAAAGGTGCAGGGCTTGCTGATTTTGCAGTCATACCTCATTTCAACAACCCTGATCATCCGGATGCCTGTGGACCAAATGCCGAAAAATGGGCCGCAAAGATTCCGGCACCGGTATATGCTATTGATGAACAAACAGCTATTAAAGTAGTCGCTGGGCAGGCCGAGGTTATTTCTGAAGGCGCCTGGAAATTATTTAATATTTAAAAGCTCAAGGAAAAGATCAGTATTTATAATTGAACTGGCATCCTGATAAAATAAAAATAGCCGGATAAATTGTATCCGGCTATTTTGGGTAAATGATGGGGCTCGAACCCACGACCCTCGGTACCACAAACCGATGCTCTAACCAACTGAGCTACATCTACCGTTTTGGAGAGTGCAAATGTAAAAATTTACTCTCTAAAGTCAAGAGATTTTTTAATATTACAATCACTTTACCATTTTTCCTTTATCTGGTACCGACTTTTGTTTTATGGCAGAGCAGTTGGTTGAATTGAATGTTACCGGGATGCATTGCAATAATTGTGCAATGTCTGTCCATAAATTATTAGAGAAAAAAGGCTTTCATGACATATTGGTCGACTTCGCATCTGAAGAGGTAAAGTTCTCTGCGGAAGGCGAAGATAAGATCAAAGATGCGATCAAAGGTATTGAGGGACTGGGTTATAGAGTTGCAGAGGACGCTAATCAACGCCAGGAGAAATTCTACGAAAAGGTTGAGAACAAACTTATTTTTTGCGCCATTTTTACCGTACCTCTTCTATCTGCCATGATCATCCCCTGGCATTTTTTGCATATGCCGCTTGTACAATTGGTCTTATGCCTGCCTGTATTTATAGTAGGCTGTCTGCATTTTGGCAAAAGCGCATGGAACTCTGTTAAGGGCGGTGTGCCCAACATGGATGTACTGATATTTATAGGCTCGTCATCAGCTTTTATCTATAGTCTTATTGGTACTTTGCAGAATCTTGGCATGCGCTACCAGTTTTACGAAACGTGCGCTACCATAATCACCCTCGTTCTGCTCGGCAATCTATTTGAAAAACGTTCTGTTACGCAAACTACCTCGGCGGTAAAGGACCTTGTTAAAATTCAGCAGGTGAATGCCAATCGCGTAGTCAATGGCGAAATTGAAGTGATCGGCGCACGGGAGGTAAGGCCTGGAGATACCCTGATCGTGAATACAGGAGATAAAATTCCTGTAGACGGCGAAGTATTATCCGGAAATGCATCTGTAAATGAATCCATGCTTACGGGTGAGAGCCTCCCGATTGAAAAAGGCAAATACGACACTTTAATTGGAGGCACCATTGTCGAGCATGGTAATGTGACCATGATCGCCACAAAAGTAGGCAGCAATACGGTACTTTCACAGATTATCGAGCTGATGAAGAAGGCACAAGCCGCTAAACCTCCGGTACAAAAACTGGGGGATCAGGTAGCAGCAATCTTCGTTCCGGCGGTGGTGTTGATCGCATTGGTCACCTTTACGTTAACCTATTACGTTGGTCACGCTGGTATGCAACATGCTATAATGAATGCAATTGCAGTATTGGTAATCTCCTGCCCTTGTGCAATGGGATTGGCCACTCCTACAGCAGTTATGGTGGGACTCGGTCGCGCTGCTAAAAATGGCATCCTGATAAAGGGTGGTGACACCGTCGAAGCTGTAAGTAAAGCCAAATACATTGTATTTGATAAAACCGGCACCCTCACTACCGGTAAGTTTCATATAAATAATATAAAGACTGAAAAGGGTGCTGATATAGAAAATATACGCGGTATTATAACAGCTATCGAAGAACGTTCTAATCACCCGATTGCGCGATCGTTGGTTCATGAGTTGAAAAATCTCCCTCAAAAGAAAGTGATCCTAAAATCGGTCAGTGAGGAAAAAGGTCTGGGTATGCGGGCCGAAGATGTAGAAGGCAATCATTACTTCCTGGGTTTGGGTAAAAACAACACAGATGACGATTTTAACGTTTCACTTTATAAAAATCAGGCTTTGTTAGCGCAGATTGAAATTGACGATGACATTAAACCACAGGCTGCAAGTCTTATCAATGATCTGCGAAAAATGGGCATCACACCGGTTTTGCTAAGTGGCGACAAGAAAAGCCGTTGCGTCAAAGTAGCCAAGGCAATCGGAATAAATGAAGTTCACTCTGAAAAGCTTCCGGCTGAAAAACTAAGCGTAATCGACATTTATAAAAAGAAAGGCGAAACCATTATGGTTGGCGACGGTATTAACGATGCCCCCGCTCTTACCAAAGCTGATGTTGGCGTATCGATGAATGACTCCAGCCAGGTGGCCATACAGTCTGCTAAAGTAATTCTTTTAAATACAGACTTATACTCGCTTGTAAAATTTCTGCAGATCAGCAAACATACGTTACTTACCATCAAGCAAAATCTGTTCTGGGCGTTTGCTTATAATATTATTGCAATTCCAGTTGCGGCATTAGGGTTTTTAAACCCGATGGTCGGGGCATTTACTATGGCATTCTCAGATGTCGTTGTTATTGGCAATTCATTGAGGTTGAAGGTGAAGAAGATATCTTAGTTCATAGTTGATGGTTCTTAGTTCATGGGCCTGAATAATTTCATACTTTTGAGGCATTGGGCTGGTTAATTACTATGATCTATTGACCGCGATCCATGAACTAATCACATGATCGAAATTTTTACCGATGGTGCATCAAGCGGAAATCCGGGCCCGGGTGGCTATGGAGTTATTCTCCGCTCAGGCAATCACTATAAAGAACTCTCAGCAGGATACCGTAAAACCACCAATAACCGTATGGAGCTTTTGGCTGTTATCCGTGGTCTGGAAGCATTGAAAAACCTGAATCAAACTGTCACTATCTATTCTGACTCGAAATATGTGATCGATTCTATTGAAAAAAAATGGGTCTATGGGTGGGTGAAAAAAGGCTTTGCCGGGAAAAAGAACAAGGACCTCTGGCTTCGTTATCTCGAATTAAGCAAACTGCATCAAATCAAATTCAATTGGGTCCGCGGTCATGCCGGTCACCCCGAAAATGAGCGCTGCGACCAATTGGCTGTCGCAGCAGGTAAACAAAAGGATTTGTTAATAGATAGCGTTTTTGAAGCGGAGGCAGGGAAAGTCAATTTGTTGTAAGGTTGGAAGGTTGTAAAGTTGAAACGTTCTTGGAAAACAGATCAATTTTTAAAGCTGTAATAAAACTTTACAACCTTCCAACCTTACAACTTTTCAACGGCTTACTGGATAGACACCACTCCCTCAAATGTTTTCTTAGTTCCCTGCGGTGAAAAGAACGACATCAGTTCCTCTGCCTTATACACCATATTTTCTGAACCGATAAAAATAGCTGTGCGCTGGTGCAATTCGTTTACATCCAGTTCGAGAATGCGGTCATAACCGTTGCTTGCTTTGCCACCTGCCTGTTCTATAATAAAAGCCATGGGGTTACATTCATAAACCAGTCTTAACTTCCCTTTGGGTGCACTTGCAGTTACAGGGTAGATGAAAATGCCGCCTTTGATCAGGTTACGATGAATATCGGCAACCATCGAGCCGATATAACGGGAGGTGTACGGGCGCCTGGTCTTCTCATCTTCTACCTGGCAATATTTTATATACTTTTTAACGCCGTCAGGAAAATGAGCATAATAACCTTCGTTTATAGAATAAATCACGCCATCCTTCGGGATTTTCATATCCGGGTGCGACAAGCAAAATTCACCGATCGACGGATCGAGTGTAAAGCCGTTCACCCCCTTACCCGTAGTATATACTAACATTGTTGATGAACCATAGATCACATAACCTGCGGCTACTTGTTCGGTTCCTTTCTGTAAAACATCCGCCAAAGTAGCCCTGCCTGCAGTCGATTTTCTGCGATAAATGGAAAATATCGTCCCGATACCTACATTCACATCAATGTTGGATGAACCATCTAAAGGATCAATCGCTACAATATAATTTGCATCCTTTGAAACGTCTGTATCCAGGTGAATAAAATCGTCGTTTTCTTCGGACGCTACGATACAGCACTCACCACCATGTTTCAATGCCGAGATGAATTGTTCATTGGCATACACATCCAGTTTCTTCTGTCCTTCACCCTGGATGTTGGTTGTTCCGTTCTCACCAAGTATATCAGCCAGACCAGCTTTATTGACTTCACGGTTCACAATTTTAGCCGCTATTCCGATGTCTCTTAACAGTCTTGATAATTCACCCTTAGCGTACGGAAAGTCGGCCTGCTTCTCAATAATAAACTGACCCAGTGTTTTGGTTATTTTCATATACTTAGTGTATTAAATACATTTTATTTTTGCAATTCTATGGCTTCTAAGGTATGAATTTTTTCCTCAGAAATGCAAAATCTAAGCATTGTACGTACTTTATGCCAACCTTGTTTCCCGGCCGCACCGGGGTTTAAGTGTAAACAACTGATTTTTTTATCATAAATAACCTTGAGTATATGAGAATGCCCGCAGATGAATAATTGAGGGGGCTTAGTGTAAATTTCCTGTCGTATTGACGGGTTATATTTATCCGGATATCCGCCGATATGCGTCATCCAAACATCTACGTTTTCACACTTAAAACGGAGGTGCTCGGGATAAACTAGACGCACATCTTTTCCATCGATATTTCCATAAACCCCACGCAGCGGCTTAAAGGCGGCCAGCCTATCAGCAAGCTCTATCGTACCAAAATCGCCGGCATGCCAAATCTCATCGCAGTTTTCAAAATGCTTAAAAACGGCATCATCGAGGTAGCCGTGAGTATCGGAGAGGAGGCCTATTCTAACCATTCAAATGAATAATAGGTGAAATAAGATTAAAGATGATTATTGCAGAACAAATTATGATGTTAGTTATATATTCTTTTCTGCTGGTGAGAAATATGGAGACCGACAAAATGATAAGATTTATTAAAAACAAAATGACAAAACCTTTATCGGCTAATAAGAAATGTATTACACCAACACCAAATGTGTTCAAAGTTTTATAGTGAGAATAAACAAGCAAGCCTAAGTTCAGTGAAATAAAAGATAAGATTACTAATAATAAAATCGATATTATTTTCATATCAAAATGCGATAAAATAAGGCTTCAGCAAGTTAATATATTGCTCTGAATATTTGCCCACCGATTCATAAATCACAAAGTTTCCGACACTAATTAGCTCTTCTTTCAAGCCATATCCCACCACTACCCTATGCGGTTTCGATTCTGAAAATGATTGAATAAATATCTTTTTTTGAAGATTTAGTTGGTGTTTCCCTGTAAGGGTATTAACCATTTCAGCAGTGTCTACCGGTAATATCAGACATATTACCCCTGTTTCTGAAAGATGCATTGATGTGGATGATAGTAGTTTTTCAAAAAACAAACCGTCAGCATGCTTTGCTAATTCCCTTTTTGCTTCCGGCGATTTTAGCGAGTTAATATAAAACGGTGGATTAGAAACGATCAGATGATATTTTTTACCAGGATTCTGTTCAAAAAACTCTGCAAAGCCTGAAGGATAAATACTCAGCCGATTCGAAAAAGGAGAATTTTGAAAATTTCTCCCCGCAGTTTCGGCAGCAGCCCGATCGATTTCCACCGCATCAGTCTTAGCATTTGCAAATCTTTGCGCCAACATCAAAGCAATCACACCTGTACCCGTGCCTATATCAAGAATTGTTTGCGGATCATCTGCATCAGCCAATACCCCCAGTAACACCCCATCAGTATTGATTTTCATAGCACATCCACTCTGATCAACACTGAACTGCTTAAACTGAAATATTTTAGATTGCCGCATTACCTCTTCACCTATCCCAATGACTAACTATTAATGACTAAACGCAACCGCGTAGCTAACCGCATACTCCGAAGGATAGCTTTTTGACGGCTCGATAGTCAACTCATTATCATTCTGTTTCCATGTTATTTTCTGGTCGCTTCCAAGCATTTTAATAGACGAAACTTTACCATTTCCTGATTTCAGTGATAATGATTTAACGTTCAGCTGAGCATTGGGTAGTCCGAGAGCAGTTACATATAAAAGATCGCCTTTGGTTGTAAAACGCACGTCCTTCCACGTAAACGGCACTTTTTGATCTGCAAATGAACCACTGGCTGATTTGGTTGGACCTTCGCCGTACACTTTCCATGGCCGGGTGGCATATATAGCTTCACCATTTACATCCAGCCATTTGCCTGTGCCCAATAAAACCTGGGTTTCCTGCTCGGTTATTGTACCGTCGGACTTAGGGCCGATATTTAATAAAAGGTTCCCATTTTTGCTAACGATATCTATCAGATTAGTAATTACATAGCGCACATCTTTAAAAGTGTTAGTTGTAGTATATCCCCACGATTGATTGCCTATAGCATCATCTGTTTGCCATGCCTGTGGTCTTATTTCGCCAAGCTTTCCACGCTCCAGGTCGAGCACAGCAACGCCATCCGGATACGAAACATTTTTATAATTGATCACCACTTCCTTCTTCCAGTCCTGCCCCTTATTATAATAAAATGCGGCAAAAGACTTACGATAAGGTGTCAAAGCAGGTTGCTCTATCCACCAATCAAACCAAACCAATTGAGGCTGATAGTTATTCACCAATTCCATATCACGCATCAGCCAATCGTTCATATATTCAGGCGACATGGTTTCATCCTCATTATGCGCCGGACCGTAATAAGCATCCAATTTTGGATCGAGCACGTCCGAATCGAACTTCTTCCCCCCATTAAAGAACCACCAATGCTCGATACGATGGGAAGATAAGCCAAATATCAGCCCCTGCTTTTTTACTTCTGCAGCCAACTCCCCTACCACATCACGATGTGGCCCCATGTCAAAGGCGTTCCACTTAGAAAGCGAGGTTTTATACATGGCAAAACCATCGTGGTGCTCAGCAACCGGCACTACATATTTGGCGCCTGCCTTTTTAAATAAAGCCACCCAAGCCTGCGGATCAAATTTTTCGGCTTTAAACATCGGAATAAAGTCCTTATATCCGAATTTGCTTTGTGGGCCATAAGTTGCAATATGATGCTTGTACTCTTCAGTACCAGCTAAATACATTTGCCGCGGATACCACTCTGACCCAAAGGCGGGAACGGAATACACTCCCCAGTGGATAAATATCCCAAACTTAGCATCACGAAACCATTCGGCAGTTTTGTATTTGGACAAAGATTCCCATGTGGCCTGGTACCTATCTTGTGCATAAATATTCGAGACTGTTAAAAAAGTAAAAATTAGCAGGGCAGCTTTTATTCTCTTCATAGTAGCGGGTTTTAGATTTGGTTATGAAGATAACGACTATTCGGGAAAATTCAGACAGTAAGCTTACTTCTCGTAAAACTCGATAGGCAATCCATCCGGATCAGCAAAAAAGGTGAAGCGTTTGCCTGTAAATTCATCTATACGGATGGGCTCTATAGAAATACCATGAGATTTTATATGCATGGCAGCCTCTTCCACCTCACCCACCTCAAAAGCCAAGTGGCGAAGGCCAGCAGCTTCAGGACGCGACGGCCTTGGAGGTGGATCTGGAAATGAAAAAAGCTCGATCTGGTATTGCCCTGCAACTTCCAGATCAAGCTTATATGAATTTCTCGCTTCGCGAAAAACCTCTTGTTTGATGGTTAACCCAAGTACTTCGGTATAAAAATGTCTCGACTTCCGGTAGTCGGAACAAATAATAGCGATATGGTGTACCCGGTTAAGTTTCAGCATTTATTCGCCAAGGATGCTATGTAATACGTTATCGTACACCAATTTCGTATCAGTAACATGGCCAAATGATTCCTCATCAACAGTCATGTAACCGTTAGTTACTGCACCCAGCATACTAAAATCAATTTCACTGGTTGCCATCAGCTCGACAAAACGCTCCTGGTCTTCCGAAGAAACGCTTACCACTATCCTACCCTGAGCTTCCCCGAACAGGAACGCATCTTTACGGATATCGCTGTCAGACGCAATTTCAAAACCTAAACCATTTGGCATAGCCGATTCTGTCAGAGCGATGAATAAACCACCATCAGATACGTCATGCACAGACTGAACCACCTCGTGTTTGATCAGTTGTTTGATCACCTGGTGCGTAACATATTCTTTTTCGAGGTCGAAAAACGGAGCCGGAGATTTTGAAATTTTATGATATGAAGCTAAATATTGTGACGATGCGATATCATTAACAGACTCACCGATCAGATAGATCAGGTCGCCAGGTTGTTTAAAATCGGCGGTCATGATAGTATTTAAATCATCCAGCACACCCAGCATACCAATAGTTGGCGTCGGGAATACCGGACCTTCATCTGAAGATTGGTTGTAAAAACTCACATTACCACCGGTTACCGGTGTTTCGAACTTTGTACAAGCCTCACCCATACCTTTTATCGCTCCAACAAACTGCCAGTACACTTCCGGATTGTATGGATTACCGAAGTTCAGACAGTTGGTAATTGCCACAGGTTCACCGCCGGCACAGGTAATGTTACGAGCCGCTTCGGCAACAGCAATGGCACAACCTTTTTGCGGATCAGCGTATACATAGCGTGAGTTGCAATCTACAGTCAAAGCAATAGCCTTATCGGTACCACGAACGCTTACTACTGCAGCATCACATGGGCGGTTAGTGGTCATGGTTGATGCACCAACCATAGAGTCGTATTGTTTGGTTACCCAGCGCTTTGATGCGATATTCGGATGAGCTAAAAGATGCTCGGCTACTTCAACCAAATCGACAGGCTCTTTTACGTCTTCTATTTTAAATTTCTGATTTTCCTGGTAATAAGCAGGCTCACGGTAGTCGCGTTTGTAAACAGGTGCGCCTCCGCCTAAAACTAAATCTTCGGCAGGAACGTCAGCAACCAATTCGCCATTCATATAATATAATAGACGTTTAGTATCAGTTACTTCACCGATGATGGCGCAATTCAAATCCCACTTATCAAAAACAGCTTCTACTTCCTTTTCTCTTCCTTTATGAACCACGATCAGCATACGCTCCTGTGATTCAGAAAGCAGGATCTCGAAAGGTTTCATGTTTTCCTGGCGTGTAGGCACTTTGTCCAGGTCGATGCGCATACCGTGCTCACCTTTTGCCGACATCTCCGAGTTAGAACAGATAATACCTGCCGCACCCATATCCTGCATACCTACAACCGCTCCTGTTTGGATCACTTCAAGCGTTGCTTCCAGCAACAATTTTTCCTGGAATGGATCACCTACCTGAACTGCAGGCAAATCGTTTACCGAATCTTCAGTGATATCTTTTGAAGCAAACGCTGCACCGTGTATACCATCTTTACCTGTAGCCGAACCTACAATATAAACCGGGTTACCTACACCATAAGAGGTTGCAGAAACGGTTTCGCCTGCCTTAACAATACCGGCTGACATCGCATTCACCAACGGATTTACATTATAGCAATCATCAAAAAACAATTCGCCGCCTACGGTTGGGATACCGAAAGCATTACCGTAATCGCCAATGCCTTTTACAACTCCTTTGATCAACCATTTGGTACGGTCAAGGCCAAGATCACCAAAACGCAATGAGTTGAGTTGAGCAATCGGTCTTGCACCCATAGTAAATATATCGCGGTTGATACCGCCCACGCCTGTTGCAGCACCTTGGTATGGTTCCAAAGCAGACGGGTGGTTATGTGATTCTATTTTAAAGGCACAGCCTATTCCATCGCCCAGATCAACCAATCCGGCGTTTTCTTCACCGGCTTTCGCCAGCATGCGTGGACCGTCTTTCGGCAGGGTTTTTAACCAGGTAATTGAGTTTTTATAAGAACAGTGCTCGCTCCACATTACCGAGAAAATAGAGAGTTCGGTAAAGTTTGGCACGCGGCCCAGTATTTCTTTTATTCGTTCAAATTCTTCGGGTAGTAAACCTAAATCTTTGGCGGTTTCGACGGTGGTTAATTCCAGGTGCTCCAAGGTAATTTCGTTTTTTTGAAAAGATGCGCAAAAGTACGAAAAAGAAGCGGAAAGCTCAAAGCCGAAAGCTTAAAGGTAAAAGGATAAAGGTGAAAGGCAAAAGGCGCATAACAACCTTTCCGCCCTTCACCTTTTAGCTTTCATCCCGATAAACAACCTTTCGCCTTTATCCTTTTACCTTTAACCTCATTCTTGGTCAGGTAATACAAAATTGATAGGGATATTGTACATAACGCGAACTTTATGCCCGTTTTGAATGCCGGGTTTCCAGGCCGGTGCAATCCTGAGCACCCGCAAGGCCTCTTCGTCCAGTCCATATCCTACACCGCGCTCTACCTTAAAATTTGACAAATGACCATCGGTCTCAACAATAAAGCTTAAAAACACTTTCCCGTGCACATTATTTTCAGATGCCTGTGGCGGATAATGGATATTCTTTTGCAGAAACTTCGCCCAGGCTTCGGCGCCGCCGTATGGCTCAGGTTCCACTTCTACAGTGCTATACACCTCATCCTTATGCTCGGTCACTGCGTCCATACCACGTCCATTACCTTGATCCGGGATATCAATATTGATGATACCCTCATCACTGCCACTTCTTGTTTCTGAGCCTATTGCTTTACCCTGAAGTTCAATCAATGTTGGCGGATTAGTAGCCTCTCTATCAACCACGGGCTTCATAGCCGTGTACTGTATTGTTGCTTGATGTGATGGGGGCCTTGCTGTCTCTGTTCTTGGTGGAATAACTTCCTCCTTTTTAATAACCGGAGGAGTGGGAAGCGTATACACCACCACGCCATGATTTGAAACGTCAGCTTTGGGCTTCAAAATCGTATACCCAGTATACAAAACAGCCACGCTAAAAAATGTTATTACCATTGATTTAGCCAGTGTCCCGGCATAATGGCGGCGCAGGTCGTAAGCGCCATAATCCTTGTTTTTGTCGTCGAATACAAGCTCGAGCCACTCGGGGTTGTACAAATCTAATTTCGCGATACTCATGTTTTAGGAATTTAATTTTACTTTATAACGATTTAACAAAATAAAATATTGCACGAACAAGATTTTATTTTGTCTTGAGCGATAAAAATTCCTTTTCGCAAAATATTGTTCCGGAAATCAGCATAAAAAAGAAATCCCTCTCCGACAGGGAAGGATTCATATTGAATAAGCTGAGAGCTTTAATTATTTACACCATGCTTTGCATGGTTATATTCACCACTTGTCCGTCACAATCTTCTTCACCGGTTTATCTACTTTAGGTTGAGTCTTCCCTTCCACCATGTACTTCTTCAACTTATCGCCCAGTTGCTTGCAAAACGCACCCGTCTGCTCAAAATACCCTTCCACGTCTTTTTTCTGTAATTTATCCGGAGCTTTTTCTAGTGATACATCTTTTCCGTTTACAGGCACAAACATACCGTAACGATCTTTTTCGTAAGGCGTAAATACAAAGTTGGTTACCCAAAAACGGTATTTACCATCTTTGCATTCTACATTTAATGTATAAGCCATTTCGCCGTTCTCATGCTTGATAAGCGAAGTATAGGTCAGAAATTTATCTTTTACCGAGGCTTCCGGACCAGCTCCTTTCAATGATTTTTCCTTCGGATAAAACTCCTTCATAAACAAAGTCATATTCTTTTGCAGGCTGTCTGCTTTGATATCCGGCATATCAACAACCTGGTAATAGATGTATTTATTGTTTTCGTCCATCGACAGTAAACTCTTCTGAGCGTTTGCCATATACGACAGTAACAGGGCTATGATTAAAACGGCTACCTTTTTCATACCATAAAGATAAAGCCGCTCCTGTTAAGGTGAGCGGCTTTAATGAAATTTAATATAGATCAGTTAATTAGAAAGCATATACAGCGGCAAGTACAAACTGACCCGCTGATTTGGTTGGTGTGCCGTCGCCTTTGGTAAAGCCAGCGGTTTCCACATTGGTGTTATCAAATCTTATTTCAGGGATAAGGGTCAAAGCACCGGCCTTAATGTTTGAGGTGAATGTTATGCCTGTAACGTTGTCACCCTTTTTAAATTTGAAATATTCCCCTCTCACACCGAATGTAACGATTTTAGAAACCGCCAATTGAGGGTATAGCGCTACACCATCGTAGCCTAAACCACCATGCGCAGTACTGAAATCAGCAGCGTTTAAGCCTAATTTAAAAGCATCAGTGATCTGGTAAGCTGTGGTTAAATCGAATACCGTACCCGAAGTCGGTCCTGAAGCCACGTTCAGGTAAGCAGTCCAGCCTTTAACTGGGGCTACCATCAACTGCGCACCAAAGGTTGATACATCGTGCTGAGAAGTGTAAGTATTCCAGTTATCATTAAAGATACCTGCCATTAAGCTTACTTTATCAGAAAAAGCATAAGTCGCTTTAAAGCCTGCATTCTGGAATGGGCCGTTAGAGAACAGGTATGAAGTTGAATAGTTAAAGTTTCCAGTCGGAGAAATCACCTCATAACCGATAAAGGTCGCCATATAACCGGCGGTGAAATTCAGTTTATCAGTTACATCATAAGAAACATATAGATTCTGAATATGATAGCTCGATGCCCCTCCAACTATCGGATCAAGTGAATTTGAACCATCTGGCAATGATTGCTCCTGCCCTCTCGGACCGAAAGATAATTCGCCAACGAAAGAAGCTTTACCTACTTTCTTCTTCAGGCCCAGGTCAACCATACCGATAGACACGGAGTTTTGATCTGTTGCAAAACTGGTTCCGATATTCCTATGGCCAGAGAAATCGTATTTGTAATAGGTATCTACAGAGCCAAAGAAGATCAGCGGCGGATCTTTCGGATCAGCAGAAGTGCCCACCTTTCCGGTATCGGCAACTGCCGTTGGAGTAGCGGCTTTAACAGACGTGACAGCAATAACGAATAGTGATAGTAGTAAAAGTATTTTTTTCATGATACTGGTTGTTTGTTGAATTGATTTGAGTATTAGTTTGGTTTGATTTGATTTGATTGAACTTTTAAGCATAAAATCCCCCTCTTGCATAAACTCAATGTTTTAGCAGTCATTAAGAGCCGGGAAGATTTTAAGATTTAGAAATACCGTGCGGTTGGATTTTCAGGGTTGGTAAATTTTGCGACCTTTTACCAACCGCACGGGGTATATGAGAGTTGCAGTGCTATTAAGCTTCTGCAGGTAATTTAATGCCTTTATCGAATAAGCCACTCAGGCTTACTTCATCATCCTGGGCCGGATATACTTCAATACCATGATCGAATACGTCCAGACCGCCTAATCCTGTTTCACCGTGTTCTTCAACGCGCAATTTCCAAGGGTTAGGAAGTTTATTTATTACAAACATCATGATACCTGTAACCAGGAACACAGCTGCCGCAATAGTAAATGTACCAATAGCCTGAGCTTCAAATACACTCCAGCCGCCACCGTAAAATAGACCGGTTACAGGAGCTGAATTATCGGCACCGGTTGGACCAGTTACACCGAACTGACCGGAAGCAAATAAGCCCAATGATAATGTACCCCAGATACCGCAGAAACCGTGCACTGAAACTGCACCAACCGGATCGTCAATTCTGAACCATTCGATCAGATACATACCACCAAATACCACCAAACCGGCAACAGCGCCTAATAAGGTAGCGCCAAGCGGACTTACCCAATAGCAAGGACAGGTAATAGCAACCAGGCCACCAAGACATCCGTTCAGTGTATAACCCAGGTCGAATTTACCTTTAGTGTCGCCCCACCAAAGTGCAGCAATCATTGCAAACATGCCGCCTGAACAAGCTGCAAGAGTTGTATTGGTAGCAACACGACCGATACCCTGCACATCCATAGCTGACAGTGTGCTGCCCGGGTTAAATCCGTACCAGCCGAACCACAGGATAAATGTACCTACAGCGGCAACTAACATATTATGTCCCGGTGGCATGCCGCCTTTTTCTTTATCATCCCGCTTAAATATGCGTCCGATACGAGGGCCCAATACAATAGCTCCTGCCAACGATGCTATACCACCGATAGTGTGTACTACTGTTGAACCTGCGAAATCGCGGAAACCTTGACCCAATGATTCGAAGAAATTACCTTTCGAGCCCATTAAAGCTAAGAAACCGTCAGGTCCCCAGGCCCAGTGGCCAATGATTGGGTAAATAAACCCTGTAATACCTATACTATAAAGGATATCGCCACGGAAACTAGTACGACCGATCATCGCGCCAGATACGATAGTTGAACAGGTATCAGCAAAAGCATATTGGAATATCCAGTGTGCAATTACAGGGATACCGGTGCTGCCATAAGTTTCAGGCGTATTCTGTAAAAAGAACCATGAACCACTGATCTTTCCGGCAGGATCTCCGTGCCAGCCGATGAAGCCATTACCCCATCCGAACATGAATGCATAGCCTACAGCATAAAATAAGATACCGCAAAGGCAGGTATCAAACACGCACTCCATTAACACATTCACCGTTTCGCGCTTGCGGGCAAAGCCGGCTTCCAGCATTACGAAACCTGACTGCATCCCGAAAACTAAAAACGCAGCAACCAATGTCCACACTGTATTCATCGTATTCATCATCGATGTTTCAATGTCGGTTGGTTTAGCTGGTGCGGTAGCAGCGTGCGCAACGGTAGGTAATAGTCCCGGAATAGCCATCATAGCTACCAGTACTAAACCCAGTCCGATCATTTTTCCGGAAAAAATGGTCGCCCCGAGCGCCCATCTTTCACGCGTCAGTTGTCGGAGGAGACTGAACAAGTTCACTTTTGGAGATTTTACTTTCATTGTTTGTTTACTTTAGTTTGATTGATATGAACGAATTTTATGATATTCTGAATCTATAGCGCTTTTATCTTAAATAACTCACCTAAACATTTAATAGAATCATATATTTTTTAAATTTTCAATATGATTTTATTAATTTTTCATGAAATTATGTATGTTTTTCAAAAAAAACAAATTTTAACCTGCTATTTTTTATTAAAAACATGAAGAATTATGAAAATCATAAAAAATATAGATAAAAATAACAGCATTTTGCATTTTTTTCAATCAAAAAAGATCAAAATAAAATCACATAGAAGAAATCAGATGTAAAAATTGCACCTTTTTAAATTCAACCTCCCAATTTTCGGCTTTTTCTAAAAAAATCATCAAAAAACACTCTTTAAATACGATTTTTTTTAAAAAACCAGTCATTTTTCGGCCAAGTATGATATGAACAGTCTAAAAAAGCCTGATTTGGGCCTGATTTTTTTAAATAATCAGATATTTTGACCAAATATTCTGCTTATTCTCATAGATAATTTTACTTTTGAAATAACCTTTAAATCAATAAAGATGTCAAACATTCGATTTCAGGCTTTGCAGGCAGTACTAAACAGAACGACGCCTGACGTGAAGCTACCATCAACCAAAATCTCCGATTATTTCAGTTCTAACGTATTTGATAAGCTGAAAATGAAAGAATACCTTTCAAAAGAAGCTTACCAGGTTATTATCAATTCAATTGATAAAGGAGAACCTATCCCCCGCGATATGGCTGAGCAGGTTGCATCGGTAATGAAATCATGGGCGATGAGTAAAAGCGCCACACATTATACACACTGGTTTCAACCGCTTACCGGCTCGACAGCGGAAAAGCATGATGCCTTTTTTGAACCAACAGGCGATGGAGGTGCAATCGAAGTTTTCTCGGGCGATGCACTAGCACAACAGGAACCCGATGCATCAAGCTTCCCAAGCGGAGGTATCCGTAATACTTTTGAGGCCAGAGGCTATACGGCATGGGACCCATCGTCACCTGCATTTATTATGGGGCGCACCTTATGTATACCTACCGTGTTCGTTTCTTATACTGGTGAAGCCTTAGACTATAAGGTACCATTATTAAAGGCGTTAAGTGCTTTGGATAAAGCGGCAGTGGATGTGTGCCATTATTTTGACAAGAGCATTGAAAAAGTAAACGCATCATTAGGTATCGAGCAGGAATATTTTTTGGTTGATACCGCCTTATTTAATGCGAGACCTGATCTTTATTTAACAGGCCGTGCTTTATTCGGTCACATGTCTGCCAAAAACCAGCAATTGGAGGACCACTACTTCGGTTCGATTCCTGAACGTGTTTATGCTTTTATGCAGGACATGGAAACCGAAGCGCTGCAATTAGGCATCCCACTAAAGACACGTCATAATGAAGTTGCGCCATCGCAGTTTGAGTGCGCACCTATATATGAAGAGATCAACCTGGCAATTGATCATAACCAGTTGCTGATGGATTTGATGGACCGTGTTGCCAAACGCCATAACTTTAAGGTATTGCTACACGAGAAACCATATGCCGGTATCAATGGATCGGGTAAGCACAATAACTGGTCGATGATTACTAATACAGGTAAGAACCTGTTGTCACCTGGCAAGACTCCGAAAAACAACCTGATGTTCCTTACTTTCTTTGTGAATACCATCAGGGCGGTTTATGAACATGCTGATTTGTTGCGTGCATCAATCGCATCAGTAAATAACGATCACCGTTTAGGTGCCAATGAAGCTCCTCCAGCTATTATATCTATATTCTTAGGTAGCCAGCTAAGCGATGTTCTTGATGAGATCGAAACATCAAGGATTAGCAAGAAAATCAAAGATGACGCTTTATTATGGCAGGGCATCCCGAAGATACCGATGATATTAAAGGATAACACCGACCGTAATCGTACCTCGCCTTTCGCCTTTACGGGCAACAAATTCGAGTTGCGCGCTGTGGGTTCATCAGCAAATTGCTCGGGACCGATGACTATTCTGAATATGATCATGGCTGATCAGCTCAGAAAATTCAAGTACGACGTGGATAAGCTGATCAAAAAAGGCGAGAAAAAGGATGTTGCCTTATTAATGGTTATCAAAAAGTATATCAAAGAATCAAAAAATATACGCTTCGAGGGTAACGGCTATAGCGATGAATGGGAAAAAGAAGCTGCAGCCAGGGGTTTATCTAATTTCAAGACCACGCCTAAAGCTTTAGATGCTATCTTATCCGAGAAATCTACTATACTATTTGAAGATACAGCAGTGTTCAGCAAACGAGAGGCACATGCACGTCATGAGATATTGTTAGATAGCTTCTACAAAAAGTTACAAATCGAAGCCCGAGTTATGGGTGAGATCGTAACTAACGTGATTATCCCAGCAGCTATCTCCTATCAAAGCAAACTGGTTGAGAATGTTAAAGGCCTGAAAGATATCGGTTTGAAAGAAACAAGCTACGCTGCCCAGCTGGATATTATCAATAAAATATCTGAGCACGTTAATTTCATCAAGTCGAATGTAGAAGAGATGATAACCGAGCGTAAAAAGGCGAATATTATTGAAGACATCCGTGATAAAGCAATTGCTTATGATGAAAAAGTAAAAACTTTCTTCGACCCGATCCGCTATCATGTAGATAAGCTGGAACAATTGATTGATGATGAATTGTGGCCTTTGCCTAAATTCAGGGAGCTGATATTTATCAAATAATTATCACTAATTGAACAAATTATATCGAATGACACGAATTAATAAAAATAGTTCGTGTCATTCGTTTTTAAATTGGCGACTTTTGCGTAATTAAAATGTCGTTAAAAAAGTATAAAAGTTTAAAGAAATACCTCGAATTTGTTGAGCTGGTCAAAAAATCCCGCAAGTACAGCTTAAGAAAAGTAAGAAGCTACGAAATCGTCATCCACTGGCTCAACACTAAATTATCTCATAATCAATTCCTTATATTTTCAGGTATACTTGTTGGCTGTTCTGCAGGTTTAGCAGGTGTAATTCTGAAATCGCTTGTTCATTATATACATTTTATTATTACCAGTAAGGTACATTTCAGCGAGCAAATCATTTTTTACGGTCTCTTCCCCTTTCTGGGCATTGTGCTGACCACCTTGATTGTGATCTACTTTTTCAAAGGGCAGGACCGCAAGGGCATACCTGCTATACTTTACGAAATTGCCCGAAATTCCAGTTTTGTATCGTCGGTGAAGATGTACTCACAGATTGTTCAAAGCGCGGTTACTGTTGGTTTGGGCGGCTCGCTTGGTTTGGAAAGTCCTATCGCCGTCACCGGTTCGGCTATTGGGTCAAATTTTGCGCAAACCTACCAGTTAAATTACAAAGACCGTACTCTCCTGCTCGCCTCAGGTGCCGCAGCCGGCATCGCAGCGGCATTTAATGCGCCGATTGCCGGGATTATGTTTGCTTTTGAAATATTGCTTACGGGTGTTGTCTTTACCGATTTTATCCCTTTGGTTGTTGCGGCGGTATGCGGAAGCTTATTATCCCGTATTATATTAAAGGAAGAAGTATTGTTCAATTTTAGGGCACGCCACGATTTTAATTATCACAATATACCCTACTACCTTGTCCTGGGGATCGTCTGTGGTTTATATGCCCGTTATTTTATTGTGATCGCCCAAAAAGTGGAACATTTTTTCCATAGGATAAAATTATCAAGGATTGGTAAGGCTATTGTTGGCGGCGTCATCCTTTCCATATTATGCTTGCTTTTGCCACCACTTTTTGGCGAAGGTTATGAAAGCATCAAGTCATTTACCAATGGTGATATTAACCATATAATAGAACATAGCTTTTTCGGATATATTGGTTATAAGGAATGGGTAGTAGTAAGTTTTCTTGGACTGGTTTGCCTGCTTAAAGCTGTAGCCAGTCCTGTAACCTTGTATGGTGGAGGCAACGGGGGTAACTTCGCTCCTTCACTATTCGCGGGCGGAACGCTGGGCTGTCTTTTCGCTTTCGTTTGTTCGTGGATGGGTATAAAGGATGTTCCAACGATTAACCTGATTATCGTAGGAATGGCGGGAGTAATGAGCGGTGTACTATACGCACCCCTAACCGCGATTTTCTTAATCGCAGAATCAAGTTCGGGATATGATCTTTTCCTTCCATTAATGATCGTCTGTGTCATCTCGTTCCTTATTGGCAAATGGTTCTCACCCATCTCACCCGATCTGAAAAAACTAGCAGATGAAGGCAAAATATTCACTCGTGAACATGATAAAAATCTACTTCTACAAATCAATATTGAAGAGTTGATTGAAAGGAATGCTCTTACGTTAAATGTGCAATCATCTTTCCAGGATTTACTTGAAGTAGTAAAACACGGCAAACGAAACATTATCGCCGTTTTAAGCGACGGAGAATTGGCCGGTGTGGTTTATTTGGATGATTTGCGGCCCATCCTATTCAATCCTGATTTCGAAAAAACGGATATACACACCTTCATGAAAATACCTGTACAGGTAATCGATAATAATGAAGACATGGTTTCCATTATCAATAAGTTCGACGAAACATCAACATGGGTACTGCCGGTAGTAGACGATCAAAACCAATTTTTAGGATTTATCTCCAAATCAGCAGCGCTGAACAAGTATCGGCAGCTATTAAAAGAATATTCCTGAGGTGGGTTGTAAAGGTTGTAGTAGTTGTATTGATTGAAGTAGTTGCAGTAGCACACAATCAGCATTAACCATTGACTACTCACCATTCACCACTCACTGCTCACCACTCACTACCCACACTCATCACTATTCACTATATTTGCCCATGATTTCTTCGCAACGATACGATCAGAGAGGTGTCTCAGCCTCTAAAGACGATGTTCATAATGCTATAAAGAATATTGACAAGGGCATTTTTCCGCAAGCTTTCTGCAAAATCATACCCGATATATTAAATGGCGACAAGGATTATTGCAATATTATGCATGCTGATGGCGCGGGGACTAAATCATCACTAGCTTATAGTTACTGGAAAGAAACCGGCGACATATCCGTTTGGCGGGGTATAGCTCAGGATGCAATCATCATGAACCTGGATGACCTGCTTTGCGTAGGGGCTATTGATAACATCCTGCTTTCATCAACCATAGGTCGTAACAAAAATCTGATACCCGGCGAAGTAATCGCTGCCATTATCAATGGTACAGAAGAAATCCTTGCCGAGCTGCGTGATGCTGGTATAGGCATCTACTCCACAGGTGGTGAAACTGCTGATGTAGGCGACCTGGTGCGCACAATCATCGTCGATTCAACAGTTACCTGCCGCATAAAACGCGAAGATGTGATCTCCAATGATCGTATCAAACCGGGTGATGTAATTGTCGGCCTGGCTTCTTATGGTAAAGCGAACTACGAAAAGGAATACAATGGCGGCATGGGCTCAAACGGTCTAACATCCGCGCGTCACGACGTATTTAATAAGACCATCGCAGATAAATTCCCTGAAAGTTATGACCATGCAGTCCCTTACGACCTGGTATTTTCAGGAAGCAAAAACCTGACCGATCAGGTCGATATAGGAAATGGCGAAAGCGTAACTGCTGGAAAACTGGTGCTTTCCCCTACCCGTACCTATGCGCCTATCATCAAGAAGATATTAGATAGCTATCGCAATCAGATCCACGGCATGGTGCACTGCAGCGGTGGTGCACAAACTAAAGTGCTGCATTTTATCGATAATCTGCATGTAATAAAAGATAACCTGTTCCCGGTTCCGCCATTATTTAAACTGATACATGAAGAATCAGGTACCGGCTGGCAGGAAATGTATAAGGTATTTAATATGGGTCACCGGATGGAATTGTATGTTCCGCAGGAAATTGCAGCCGACCTGATCCAGATATCTAAAAGCTTTGGTGTAGACGCGCAGATCATTGGCCACGTTGAGGCATCAGATAAGAAACAGGTGACTGTAAGGTCTGAGTTCGGGGAATTTGTTTATTAACGAAACCCTTAAAAAGTAAAGAGGCCCCAAAATTGGGGCCTCTTGTTTTATATAGATAGCTTATTTATTGCGCAACCCATGCTGTACCATTCCATTGGAAAGTAAGCGTTGTCGCCACATCACTTCCGCCGGTGTAAGCCTGGTAGGTAACTTTATAATTAATGTTTGGTGTTGGTGTCGGATAGTCTGTAGTCAACACCAATATCATGGCGCTCTTTAGATCGGCAGCAGACCATGTGGTTTCGAAATCACCATATTTAGCCAGATCAGCCCTGTCAGCAGCCGCACCAATTGATGAATTGGCAATAAGTGTAATATCAGCAGCACTCAGTGTATGATACACTGTTGGATCACCTGCCCACGCTCCCTTGGCTTTAACAAAAGTAGCTGAACCAGTAGTTGATACGCTGCCGGTTGTCCAATTAGTACCGTCAAACTGCAAGGCTAATACGCGCTGATAATTTTTACTTGCAAAATATTTAAAGCTTACATATTTCACATCGCCTGCTTTCGCAGTTGCCGCAACAGCCAAATCAGCCTTCAACAACGTGTTAAAATACGATACGAGGTTTGCATTATCCGATGAGCTAAAATCATTAAATGTGCCTCCTTTGCCTAGCGCAGTGTATTGCGCTGGTGTGATGGTATAAGCCTTCTTCCACGCGCCATTCAGATATAGGAAAGCAAAGCTTTGAGTTGAGGTAACGCCGTTCAAATAATAGGTGAAGGTCAATAAAGCTTCCTGATTATCAACCGGGGTTGGGTACTTTGTAGGCAACCAGGTCAGCACCTGCGCATCACTGAAATCATGGAAACTATTGTTATAGTCCGCGTCGACCAATGTATAAGATACATCGGTAAATAAGCTGTCGGCCAGCTTAATCTGTGTGGTCGGAGTAGCAATTGTATAACTGATATTTGCGTTCGAACCATCGGCAGCAAGCGGATATTTTAAATTTAAGATAGCCGGCACATACTGGTTTGCCTCGTCGTTACTTGCAAAACTTCCATTTTTGTTTGGATTTGTGCTCGAAGGCAATAGTTTGTAATCAGAAGCTGTCAAAGTGTAATTAACGGTAGTTGCCTTTGCGGGCACCGGGTTTTCATCCAGCTTTTTATAGGTATTATCCAACGGATGGCAAGCGGTAAAAGCTACTGCAATTACAGCAAGCGTGAATAAATGATATATCTTTTTCATAAAACTTCTTTTAAAGCTTATTAGAATTTAACTTTTAATGTTGTCATATAGGTTCTGCCTGCACCGTACCAAACGCCTAATGCGTTTGTTCTGGTTACGAAGTCAGCATTTGAAGGGGCACTGTCAAAGGCATC
>Ga0207695_10002317_pt1 | contig 28404 bp, 22 predicted proteins | sample KBSC54metaG_FD_184354 | JGI IMG/M metagenome (GOLD analysis project Ga0207695, IMG submission 184354) | Corn rhizosphere microbial communities from Kellogg Biological Station, Michigan, USA - KBS C5-4 metaG (SPAdes) (version 2) | ecosystem: Host-associated > Plants > Roots > Rhizosphere > Soil...
CCTTCGCGACCCCAAGCTCCTGATCGCCCGTCTCGTAATGCTCGCGCGATTGCCAGAAACCCCAGGTCCAGCGCGGCATCAGCGGTGCGTCGCCCGTTAGCCAGCGATAGCCGGCAATCACCTGATCCGCGCTTGGTCCCAGAATGAAGTCATAATCGATTCCGGCACCGGCCTCGTTGTGAATGACGAGCGGGAATTGCGCTCCCGGCTTGGCAACGTCCACGTCCATCACAGATGCATTGTTCCACAGCAGTCCGAACCCGGCCGGGCTCAGCATCATCGGAACGGCGACGTCGCCGTTCTTTTGCTGCAGGTGAATGGTGCTGCCGCTGTAATCGAGCAGCCCGTTCTGGTGCTCGCCGAGGCCGTACAGGGGAGTGCGCGTTCCGAAAGCTTCGACCGTCCCCTTGCCGATCGACCGATCCGTTTCGCTCAGAAGCACGTGGCCGGCAGAGTCGAGAAATGAGACGTTCGAAGTGGCGCGATCGACCCGCACGGTCAGTCTGCTGGTGGACAGCAGGTAAGCCGCAGTCGTTTGCCTAACCGTGAAAGGGACCGGCTTCGGCGCAGCTATGACCGAGGGATTGTAATTCCCGGCGTATGCTGCGGGGCCAAAGCGGACGTGGACAATAGAGTCGGACCACGGCTCCAGCGTCAGGACGCCGGACGAAGTTCGAAGCTCGATTCCGGTGGCCGACTTCTGCATGGAATCGACGGGCGTCGCTCCGGCAGGAACTGCCGCAGCAGCCGCCAGAACGGCAAAACAATAGATGTGACGCACCAAAACCCCCTCCTGCCGATTACTCAGACAATTGCAGAGACAGAGAAAAGCAGCAAGGACGAGATGGTCAGATTAGCCGCGCATTTGGAAAGAACCACGCGAATTGAGCGCAATCGAGCGCTGCCACGTCGGCGCAATGAGATTCACCTTCGCGCGTGGCGGCCCTTTCACCAGCAGATGGCTCACGGCGCCATCCGTCCAATCCATGTCCAGTATCAACCCGCCGCGCGCCCGAACTCCGCGAATGCGCCCCGTCGCCCATGCCGTCGGAAGTGATGGAAGCAACCGTACATCGCCTCCCCAGGATTGGACGATCATTTCCAAAATCCCGGCTGCTCCACCAAAATTCCCATCGATCTGAAACGGGGGGTGCGCGTCGAACATGTTGGGATAGGTTCGCGCCGGCCCGAGCAAGTCCAACAAAATTTTGTGCGCCCGCTCACCCTCGCCCATTCGCGCCCATAACGCGATCCGCCACGCGGTGCCCCAACCGGTCGAGCGGTCGCCGCGCCGGTCGAGGCTGATCTTGGCCGCCTCGATCAACTGCGGTGTGTCGCGAATATTGATCTGTCCGCTAGGATAGACGGCATAGAGATGGGAAACGTGGCGATGCTGCTGGTCGGGGGCTTCGGCGTCCCAGTCCTCGAGCCATTCCTGCAATTGCCCCAGCTTTCCGATCCGGTCCGGCGCCAGCCGTGCGCGCGTCGCGGAGAATTGCACGAGCAATGCGGGATCGCGCCCAAGCCGCTTGCCCGCATCCACGGTCCTGTCAAAGAGATCGCGCAGGATTTGCCGGTCCATTGCGGGCCCGGCGCAGAGTGAGCTTCCGAATGGGTGCTCGTGTTCGGGTGATAGCGAGGGCGAAGTGATAAGCCCTCGCCCTTTCGGATCCTCAATGAGTGTGTCCAGAAAGAACAGCGACGCGCCTTTCATCACCGGGTAAAGCCGCTCGAGAAGCATCTGGTCGCGGCTGTAATCCCAATGATCCCAGACTGTGTTGCACAGCCAGGCGCCGCCCATCGGCCACAAACCCCACAGCGGACCATCGATCGGCGCTGTCGCACGCCAGAGATCGGTATTGTGGTGGGCGACCCAGCCGCGCGCGCGGTACATCGTCTTGGCCGTCCGCGCTCCGGTGACGGAAAGGTCCTCGATAAGCCGCAGCACCGGCTCGACGCAGATGCCCAGCCCCGCCGGGTCGGCTGGCCAATAGTTCATTTCCGTGTTGATGTTGATCGTGTATTTCGAGCCCCACGGTGGGTTGATGCCGTCGTTCCAGATGCCCTGGAGATTCGCCGGCTGCGTTCCCGGCCTGGACGACGAAATCATGAGGTAGCGCGCGAACTGCAGATAGAGCGCCGCAGGGTCGTCGGAGCCGGTGCGAATTCTCTCGTCCGTCGGCTTTTCGCTAGAGGGCCTCGAGCCGAGATCTAGGGACATTGTGCCGAAGAGGCCTTGGTGCTCGCGGATGTGGTCAGCGCGAAGCCGCGCGTAGCTCTTCTTCGCAGCGGCTTCCGTTCGGCCGCGAACGATCGGTCGTGGTTCTCCGCTGGTATCGGCGAAGGAGCGGTAGCTGGTCGCCGCCGCGATCAGGAGCGTCGCCGAACGCGCACCACGCAAACGCAATCCTGACGAGGAAACGCTCGCCTTTCCGTCACTCAGCACCTTCACGCGGATCGCGTAGCGAAGGCCGGCGGGAATGTTTCCCGGTCCTTCCTCATTGCGTCCGGTGATCAGGAGCGCGTCAGCGCCATCGGCCGAGATTTGAACATCCGGATGGGCGGAACCCGCATCTTCGCGCTGAAACCAGTCCGTCGCCTCATGCTCGACGAGGTTGGTGGCTTGTCCTGTATATTCCGCGGCAAGATGTTTGACTTCGCGTGGGCCGCGGTAGGACAGATCGAAATCGACCGCTCCGCGCGGGCCGGAAAGATGCACGGCCGCAATCTGATCCGGTGCGGACACGAACGCTTCACGCCGCACAGAACCACTCTTCCGCGCGAACTTCGTCGTCGCGATTGCGGTCTCCAAGTCCAGCTCCCGGAGGTAGCTCTTAGGTTTTTCGGGATTGAAGAAATCGAGCAGCAGATCGCCAAGCGTTCCGTATGGCATCTCCGACAGCGGCTTCGCCATCATCTTTGCCGAGGCGAGGTCGGCCGCTTCCTTGAACCGCCCTTGCGCGATTAGCTCCCGCACCTTGGGAAGCGCCGCGTTGGCTTCGGGATTGTCGGGAACGTAGGGAGAGCCTGCCCACAATGTGTCTTCATTCAGTTGAAGCCGTTCCTGGGCGATGCGACCGAAGACCATGCAGCCGAGGCGGCCGTTGCCGAGCGGCAGCGCCTCCTCCCAGATCGCTGCGGGCTGCCGGTACCAGAGGCGATTAAGATTGCTAGACGAGCAAACAGTCCGCGCGCTCACCTTCGGCACCACCGCCGCCGCTCCAGATGTGATTAACAAGTCGCGGCGGCTGAGACCGAAGGTTGCCATCTTTAAACCAATCCCCTGCCCCTGATTCGAAGCGCGGGGATAAAGGCACCGTCCTGCGGCGGCGGCAAGGTCACTCGCAGCGCATCGGCATCGCGGTGGAACTGCAACTCAGGTCCCCCGAGCAGATCGACGCGTTCAACCACAGCGTCAGGAAGCGCCTGTCCGCCGAGCGAAGTGATCGCGCTCTCCCCCTGCGGCCAGTCCATGAAAATCGCGTAGAGGGTGTCCGGCTTTTGGGTAAAGCGGATATCCTCTGCGGTAAACGGTTTCTGCTTGTCTTCACCGAAGGCACCGGCAGGTGGCGGTTTGGTCGGGCCTTCACCGAATTTGTGCCACGGCCGGGTAGCGAAAATCGCCTCACCGTTGCGGCGAGTCCAACTTGTGAACTGATCGACGATCGCCTCTTCCTTCTCGTCGATCGTGCCATCGCCGCGCACCGGCACGTTGAACAGCAACGTCCCATTTTTCGAGACCACATCGGCCAGGATTTGCGTGACCTGCTTCGCGCTCTTGTAGCCGTTTCGCTCGTAGAGGCCGCGATCGTAATGCCAGTTGCCGATGCAGGTGCAGGTCTGCCACGGCGGACTGTGAATGTCGTTGAGTGCGCCGCGCTCGACATTCCAGGTGATCGCCCGTTGCGCGAACGGGTCGAGCAGGCCGCCCGTCATGATCACATCGGGCGAGCCGTGCCAGGCGATCGCCTGGTTGTAATAATGTGCAACCGCCTCCAGCCCATATTGGCCAAACGGAACGCCCGCGTGATCCATGAACATTAGGTCGGGCTGGTAATCCTCGACGATCTGCTTCTGGCGTTGCAGCCACGTCTCGACGAAGTGGATATTGCCGGACGGGATTCCCTCCAGCCATTGGCCGTCGCGCTGATCGTGCCATTTCAGCATTTCCTGAGCCGACGTGATCCCATCCGGCGCTACATAATAGGGACCGGTATAGAGCTCCTGCGGGTCGAGTCCCTCCCAGAACTCGCCGCGTCCGTGGCGCTTTCTCAGCCAATAGGCATCGTAACGCCGGCCCCGCATCGGCCCTTCGGCGTCATAGCCATAGGCCGGCTGATACCAGTGCCAGGCATGGCCGGAGTGATTGGAGACGCCGAACCTAAGGCCCGCGTCGCGCGCGGCTTTCTTCCAACCCGCGAGGATGTCCTTCTTGGGTCCGACCCGAGTGCTGTTCCAGTTGTGATGCCTGCTCGCATACAGGTCGAAATTGTCGTGATGGCAGCCCATTCCGACGAAATAGCGAGCCCCCGCTGCCTTATATTTGCGGACGAGATAATCGGGTTCCCAGTTCTGGGCCTTCCACTGGCCAATAATATCGAGGAATCCTGTGCGGCTCGGATGACCATAGCGCTTGATATGATCTTCGTACGCGCGATCGCCGGCACCCTCCCAAGGCTCGCGGCCTTGCATGTACAGCAGACGCGCATACCAGTCGCCGCGCTCGGGCTGGCATTGTGGTCCCCAGTGCGCCCAGATGCCGAGCTTGGCATCCCGGAACCATTCGGGGTGGGTGTAATGACTTGCGATCGATTCCCACGTTGCCTGGACAGGCCCGTCGGCGCTTGCGGCTGAAGCGGCACGCGGAACGCCGGCGAATGTTGTGGCCGCGCCCGCTGCGAGGAGTTGACGACGACTGATCGTAAAATGTTTCATCAATGAACAGACCTATCGCTGATGAACAATCAGCGCCAGAGGGAAAACAAAGGATCTTTGGTTAAAACCCACTCCACGGGTGAACCCCGATTTGGGATACAATCGCCGCGGCGCTGCACGAATTCACCTTTGCTTGCGCGATTCCCCGCCTATAGACGCCCGCAATGGTCGAAAAAATCTCCACCCTGCTGCTGTTCGGCGCCACCGGCGATCTCGCCCGGCGAATGCTCCTGCCGTCGCTTTATGGCCTGGACTCAGACGGGCTGCTGCCCACCGATTTGCGCATCGTCGGGACAGCTCGGAGCGACCTCGACGACAGTGGGTTTCGCAGCCAGGCCGAAGAGGCGCTCAAGCAGCACGTCCCGAAGGGATTTTTCCAGCAAGGCGTTGCCGAGCGGTTCTTAAGTCGACTCCATTACGTCGCCCTCGACATCAATGAGCCGGAGCATTTCCAGCGGCTCGCGAGCGCGGTAGGTGATCCGTGCAATGAAGTGGGCATCTTTCTCTCAACTGCTCCTTCCCTTTTCAAGCCAACCATCGATGGGCTGGAGGCGGCCGGCCTCGCCTGTCCCACGGTCCGGATGGCACTGGAGAAGCCGCTAGGCACCGATCTCGCGTCCAGCCGCGAAATCAACGACGCGGTCGCATCAGCCTTTCCGGAAGATCGGACGTTCCGCATCGATCATTATCTGGGCAAGGAAACGGTCCAGAATCTGCTCGCGCTCCGCTTTGCCAACTCGCTGTTCGAACCGCAGTGGAACAGCGCGCATATCGACCATGTTCAGATCACCGTCGCGGAAACGGTGGGGCTGGAAGGCCGCGGCGGATTCTATGATTCGACCGGCGCGCTTCGCGACATGGTGCAGAACCACATGCTGCAGCTGCTGGCGCTGGTGGCGATGGAGCCGCCCACCAACTTCGATGCGACCGCAGTGCGCGACGAGAAGGTCAAAGTGCTGCGCTCGCTTCGACCGCTGACGGCGGAGGATATCGCCGCACATTCCGTCACCGGCCAATACACTAAGGGTGCAATCGACGGGCAGCCAGTACCGGGATATGCGGAAGAGCTCGAGCGCGATAGCGACACCGAGACCTTCGTCGCGCTGAAGGCGCATGTCGACAACTGGCGCTGGAAGGGCGTGCCCTTCTACCTGCGCACCGGCAAGCGGCTGCCACTTCGCGACACCGAAATTTTCATTCAGTTCAAGGATGTCCCCTATTCGATTTTCGCGTCGAGGGGCGCAACGGCGCAGCCAAACAAGCTGATCATCGGCCTGCAGCCGGAGGAGAGCATTGAGCTGCGACTGATGTCCAAAACTCCCGGACTTGATCGGCAAGGCGTGCGTCTTCGCGAAATCCCGCTCGACATCGGCCTCGCCAACGCTTTCAGCGAATATCGCCGGCGCATCGCCTACGAGCGGCTCCTGCTCGATCTGATCGAGGGCGATCCGACTCTGTTCGTGCGGCGCGACGAGGTAGAGGCACAATGGTCGTGGGTCGACGGAATCCGGGCGGCCTGGGCCGAAGCTGGAATCACGCCAAAGCCTTATGCTGCTGGAACGTGGGGCCCGTCCGCTGCGATCGCGCTGATCGAGCGCGACGGCCGCAGCTGGCACGAATAGGTTCAAGACCATGGCATTGAATTCGACGATTGCGCGAGTGACGGATCGCATCATGGAACGGTCGAAAGACCGGCGGCGGAGCTATCTCGACCTGATGAAGGAAGAGCGTGAGCGGGGGATCAACCGCCCTCGTCTCTCGTGCGGGAATTTCGCGCACGGCTTTGCCGCGGCAGGCGAGGACAAGGACGCCATCAGCCACCTCAGCGGTCCGAACATCGGAATCGTCACCGCCTACAATGATATGCTGTCCGCGCATCAGCCGTACGGCCGCTACCCCGAGCACATCAAAATCTTCGCTAGGGAGGTCGGCGCGACTGCACAGGTTGCGGGCGGGGTTCCGGCAATGTGCGACGGCGTCACCCAAGGTCAGCCGGGAATGGACCTGTCGCTGTTCAGCCGCGATGTGATCGCACTCTCCACTGCCGTCTCGCTCAGTCATGGCATGTTTGACGGAGCGCTCCTTCTCGGCATCTGCGACAAGATCGTCCCCGGCCTTCTGATCGGTGCGCTTCGCTTCGGTCACCTGCCGACGCTTCTGGTTCCCGGCGGCCCGATGCCATCCGGCCTCCCCAACCGCGAGAAAACCCGGATCCGGCAGCTCTATGCGGAAGGCAAGGTCGGCAAGGATGAACTGCTCGAAGCGGAATCCAGATCCTATCATGCTCCGGGCACCTGCACCTTCTACGGCACCGCCAATTCCAATCAGATGATGATGGAGCTGATGGGGCTGCACGTTCCCAACGCGGCCTTCATAAATCCTGGCACGCCGCTTCGGCAGGCGTTGACTCGCGCCGCAGTCCACCGCGTCGCAACCTTGGCCCGCGAACGCGCCAGGCCGCTCGCCGAGGTGGTTGACGAGAAAGCGATCGTCAATGCAATGATAGGCCTGCTGGCGACGGGGGGCTCAACCAACCATACGATTCATCTTCCGGCTATCGCCAGAGCCGCCGGAATTTTGATCGACTGGCAGGATTTTGCCGAACTTTCGACGGCGGTTCCACTGATTGCGCGCGTCTACCCTAATGGGGCGAAGGACGTGAACGATTTCCAGGATGCCGGGGGGATGGCGTTCGTCACTTACACGCTCGCAAGGGAGGGGCTGATCCACACCGACACAATCACCGCAGGCGCAAATTCGATGGCGGACTGGGTCGGCAATCCAGAGCTTCATGGGGACGAGCTCGTCTGGAAAGCCGCCGAGGAGAGCGCCGATATCGGCATGCTGCGACCTGCCGCCGATCCGTTCCAGGCGGACGGCGGATTGCGTTTGATGCAGGGCAATCTTGGACGAGCAATCTTCAAGACGAGCGCGGTCGACGAGGAGCGCTGGATAATCGAGGCGCCGGCGACCTGCTTTTCGGATCAGGATTCGGTGCTCGATGCGTTCAAGGCAGGCGAGCTTAATCGCGACTGCGTCGTTGTGGTGCGCTTCCAGGGCCCCGGCGCGAACGGCATGCCGGAGCTTCACAAGCTGCTTCCGGCCCTTGGAGTCATTCAGGATCGCGGGTTCAAGGTCGCACTTGTGACGGACGGCCGCATGTCCGGGGCCAGCGGCAAGGTTCCTGCTGCAATTCATGCATCACCTGAGGCTCTCCCGGACGGACCGCTTGCCCGGCTTCGTGACGGGGACGTGATCCGCGTCGATGCGCGAGCGGGTATACTGGAAGCCGCGGGCGTCGATCTGTCTTCGCGGCCGCCGGTGAACTCGCCACCTCCGCCGGTTGGCACCGGCCGTGAACTGTTCGCGATGATGCGGCAGGAATGCGACGGCGCGGAAGCGGGCGCGGCCGCCATGCTTGCAGCCATGGATCGCGACGCCCGATGAGGCAAATCGTCACCACGGACATCGGCGGTACGCACGCTCGCTTCGCGATCGCGACCATCAATGGCGGCGATTTCGTCGATCTTGATGAAGTCGTCACCTTGAAGACCGCCGAGCACGCCAGCTTGCAGACCGCGTGGGAGGAATTCGGGCGCCGGATCGGCCGGGATTTGCCCAAGGAGCTGGCGATCGCCTTTGCCGGCCCCGTCGGGGGCGAGCTTCTCAAGCTGACCAACAACCCGTGGGTGATCCGCCCTGCTCTGATCCGCCCGAAGCTCGGCGTGGAGCACTACACGATCGTCAACGATTTCGGCGCCGTCGCCCACGCGATCAACGTCCTCAAGCGCGGCGATTTCCAGCACCTTTGCGGACCCGAGCGGCCCTTACCCGACAAAGGTGTCGTTACCGTCCTTGGACCTGGCACGGGTCTTGGCGTTTCGATCCTGCTTCGCGAAGGCGAACATAAATATCAGGTGCTCGAGACAGAGGGCGGTCACATCGATTTTGCCCCGCTCGACAGCCTCGAAGATCGGATCCTCACCGAACTGCGCAAAAAGTTTAGGCGGGTTTCGGTTGAGCGCATCATCTCTGGTCGCGGACTTTTCGATATCTACGAAGCTCTTGGCGCGCTGGAGGACCGTCCGCTGACACTCCATGACGAACGCAGCTTATGGACGGCGGCGATGGAGGGAAGCGATTCGCTTGCGGCTGCCGCGTTCGATCGCTTCTGCCTCAGCCTTGGCGCGGTTGCCGGTGATCTCGCCTTGGCGCATGGAGCGCAATCGGTTGTGATCGGCGGCGGCCTCGGACATCGGATTTCGAAGCATCTCGTCCGTTCCGGTTTTGGCGACCGCTTCATTGCCAAGGGGCGGTTCGAGCGGCGGATGGCGGATATTCCGGTCAAGCTGATCACACACGACAATCCCGGTCTGGTCGGCGCCGCTGCAGCTTTCGCCCGCGAGCATTCGGGAGTGCCGCAACCATGATGATCGACCAAATCATGCGCCAGGCGCCGGTGATCCCAGTGCTGGTCTGGAATCACTCGCTCGATCCCGCCGAAGTTGCCGAAGTCCTAGTGAAAGCCGGTCTTCCAGTGATCGAAGTGACCCTTCGCACACCCGATGCTCTCGACGTGCTCCGAGCAATGGCGAAAGTCCCCGGCGCAATTGCCGGCGCTGGTACGGTAACCAGCCCGGCGATGCTTCAGGAAGCCGCGGACGCCGGCGCCAGGTTCATCGTTTCGCCCGGGTTGACCGAGAAGATGGCTGGCGCGGCGGCCGATTCCGGCATTCCCTTTCTGCCGGGCGTCGCCACGGCGGGCGAAATCCTGCACGGACTGGAGCTGGGGCTGGACCACTTCAAATTTTTCCCGGCCGAAGCGGCGGGCGGAGCGCCGGTTCTAAAAGCGATGCAGGGTCCGTATTCGAATGTCCGCCTTTGCCCCACGGGCGGGGTGACCACCGAAAACGCGCGCAATTATCTCGGTCTGGATTGCGTACTTTGCGTTGGGGGAACCTGGATCTTGAAGCCCGGTGATGCGGACCTGGGCATCATTCGCCAACGGGCGGAGGCGGCTGCACAATTGAAGCGGGGCTAGTCTCCCGCCCGACTGGACTTCGCCAGGCGAGAGACCGGCTGGGGTAGCTACTGAACGATGATTCCCGAAGTATCGAGCCAGACCTTCCCTTTGCTGGGGATTGAGGCCGTCAACGTCGGCGCGCTCTCCACGACGTCGACCGAGGTTACCGGTTGCGATCCGCCGGACGGACAGGAATCGCCGATCTGGGGCACGCTCCTCAACCCGGGACCCCCGCTCAAGCGAAGCGTGCCCGTGACGCTCCAGCCGCTGCCGATGGCGTTCACCGTAGTCTTGGCCGCGGATCCGTCATAGGAATCGTCCAGAGTTCCCGAACGCGTTAGGTTCTGGACATACGCGCTCGTCCCGCAGGTGTAGGTTACCGATAGATTGTCCGAATAGTTGAAGATGACCGATGTTGCGTACCGCTGCATCGTGGCGTCCGAGAAGCCAAATGCTGACTGAACGTCATTTCGATCGATGTAGCCGTTGACGGAATTGTCGACGACCGTCAGCGAAACACTGGCGAGAGCGGCGGTAGAAAACAGGGCGCCCGCAGCAGCGGCGATCTTGAGTGCAACCGAACCATACTTCATAACGAGAACTCCTCTATCGAGAGCTCTCAGTTAACCGCGCCAAGGGTAATTGGATTTTAATTCCATTTCCAATTCGGTAATAATTTCAAAGCCGCACCAGAGAGAGCGGCGAAAGAAAATGCATCGAAAATCGATTTAATGCCGAGGCGTGTGCTCGTTGATAACGCGCGACGGCTGCTGCGTGCCAGATCGTCGCGGCGCCACTGAGTGGATACGAGGAACGACCCGCTAACTGCAATTATCGAGCAGACGCTGGCACACGCTCGGATTGTCGCCGAAATTCGGGCAAGGCTGCCTTTAGTATCGGCCCCGCAGGGTCACGCCATTTTTTGAGAAACGCGAGTGTCCGTTTTCGACTCAATGCGGACACTCAGCACTTCGGCAGCGTTACTTCTCCGGATCGAACATCATCAATTTCACGGTGCCCGGTGCGAAAACATGCTCCGGCGGCTCGCCGGGGGCCTTGGGCGGCCGCTGCCCTGATACGGCAGCAGTAACCAAAAATATCCGCCCGGTGCGCGGATCGATCGCCATCGTCCTCGCACCGGGAGCCGTGGTGACCTTCCCAAGCGCAACGAAGCTCTTCGCAGTCCGCTCTCCAACGACGGAAAGTGTGCCGTCGCGGTTCGAACTGAATACCCACTTGCGTATCGGATCGAACACTGCTCCGTCCGTTCCGCTACCGATCGGCAGCAGCGCCAGGGATTTGCCATTCGTCGCATCCATCACCAGCATCCGCGCATTCGCGCAGCTCAAAAACAGACGGCGGGTCGCTGCATCGATTGCAAGCCCGTGCGGGGATTCGCAGCCCGGAGTGGGCCATCTCGCGTCGATGGCGCGGCTGCGCAGGTCGAGACGGATCACCTGGTTGGCGCTGGCGACGTTGATGAAAACCTTGCCCTCACCATCCGGCACCATCATCTCCGGGCTGCCACCCAGGGGCACGTTCGCAAGGCGTTTGGACGAGCGAACGTCAATGATCGACGCGTCGTGGGAGTCGCCGTTCGCCACCACCAATAGGCCGGTGGCTGAGTCGTAGATCATCGCGTCGGAATCGGCGTCGGCGGAGATCTTGCCCATCGGCCGGAGCGTCCGCAGATCGAACACGGTGACGTCGCCCGTGTCGCTGTTGTCGGCATAGCCGCGCCCCAGCGCTGGCACCGTCGCCACATCGTGCGCGCCGGCAATTCCTGCAACGCGGCCGACGATTGCACCGGTCTTGCCGTCGATAACATCGATCTGCGTCCGGTGAGCGACGTAGACACAATTCTGCACCGGATCGAAATGCACGAAGTCCCAGCGGTCTGGCGCTCCGAGCGAGACGCTTTTCGCGAGCTTGTATCTGGGAGCGCTCGCCACCACCGGACTTGCGGCAGACGCAATCGCCGCTGCGATCATGAAAAGACGCTTCACTGTATTCTTTTCTCTCAACGGCCGACAGCGAACAGGGGGGTCATCGTTACCACGCCTTTATCGGTATCGGCAGCATGGCCGAGATATTCATCGATCCCGAAGGCAGCCTCGGTCGTCCGAAGCAGCGAATAATGGTTGTAGGGCGTCGGATCCTCGAAGTGCCGCGGTCCGTGGTTGGTAATCACGATGGTGACGATATGGCCGCCGCCGAAATTGGCTTTGCTGTTCGGGTCGTAGCCGCAGCAGCCTTGGACACCGTGCGATCGCTCGGTCTTGTTGTTCTCGTCGAAGGTGAGGATGATCGCCGTGTTGCCGGGATCGCTCCAAACCTTTGAATGCATGATCTTGTCGACCAACACACCGATCTCGGCGTCGCCGCGCTTGATGACGTTCGCTTCGTCGGCATCTTCCCTGCACCCCGCCGGAGCATCCGGCTTGTCGCTTCCGTGCATCTCATTGCACTGGTTGGCAATGATCTGCGCGTAATTGGGCATCGTGTCGGCAGCGAGGTCCTGGTCAAGCTGGTTGAATCCCACCATGTGCCAGGCAAGGCCGGGATATGGCTCTCGATTCACCGAGCGGAAGCTGACGAACGCGTTGTGCTTGGCCGCGTACATCTCGCTTGCAACCCCGCGTGACGGATAATCCGGAACAGGCCAGCGCGGCATCAGCGAACCGGGTGAGGGAATGTCCTCAAAATAGCCCTTCCAGGTGAGACCTTTGTCGGCGAGCTGGTCCATCAAGCTTCGCGAAGTCACATCGTGATCGGCGTAACCGGGTTTTGCCGAGTCCTCGCAGAAGCGGTCCTTCACGCCAGCGTGACAATAGAAGGCGTCGTCGTCGTGGATTCCGAAGGTGTCGCCCCCGACCATGGCCAGGTAATTACCCTCGCTCGAGTGGGCCTCGGCGTAGAACTGAGTGGCGCTTGCGTATTCCTGAGCGAGCCGGTGGATCACTGGAGTCCACTGCGGATGGCTCATGATCTGATCGTAGCCTTTGTTCTCTTCGACGATCACGAAGATGTGGTTGTAGACCGGCATCGTTTGCTGCGGCGCGGCCGAGGCACTGCCGGTTGCCATCGCAGAGAGGATTGCCAGGCCCAAAGCTGGCTTGAACTTCCAAAGTTTCATTGTTTTTTTCCTCGGATCAGTGCGCGAAATTGAAGCGGACGCCGCCGAGCACATCAACCTCGTAATATTCGCGCTGAACCGGGTAGCGCTTGTCGCTTGTCTGGGTGAATTCCAGCTTCGTATTCGTGAGGTTCTTGGCTTCGGCGAAGACCTGCCAATGCCGGTTGATCGAATAGGTGACGCTCGCATCGAGCCGGAAGCGAGGCTGCGAGTAGAGATCGGTGGACGGGTCGCCACCTACCGCCCACAGGTTCTTCGAAACGTAGGAAGCGGCGATCCGGGCCGAGATCGGTCCCAGCTCATAGAACAGCGAGGCGTTGGCGCTCAACGGCGAGGTCTGGGGAAGCCGGCGATGCTCGGCGTCCACCTGGTGCACCTGCCCGCTCGAATCCACCAGCGTCAGATTTCCGTCGAAGCCGAAGCCGCTGAGTGGGCCGAGGAAGTAGAACGGTTGGTGCACGTTGAACTCGATTCCCTCCGCGTGGGCAGAGCCGATATCCGCGAGGCTATCGATTTCGCCCGTATTGCCGGCTCCGAAGCGTGGATCGGCGACATCCTTTTGCGTCGTCCCGACAATGTAATTGTCGAAAGCCTTGTAGAAGACCCCCACCGACAGCAGGCCTCCCTTGGGAGTATAGAACTCGGCCGCCACATCCACGTTGTGGCCGATTGTCGGCTTAAGGTCCGGATTGCCCTCGCTGATCACGAGATTTTGGAGATCCACCGTCTTGGCCGCGGTGGTCTGATTGAACCCCGGACGGCCGATCGCGGTTGTGTAGGCTGCTCGCAGGACGAGGCTCGGCGACGCGTCAAACTTCAGGCTGAGATCGGGAAAGACGTTTGTGTAATTGCGCTTTGTGCTGTCGGGTATGATGGTCTCGTTACCGGCATCGTCGAACTGATCGATGTTGGCTCGATAGGTCGATTCAGTTCGCTCGACCCGAACACCGCCAACCACCGACAGAGGGCCGAAACTTCCGCTATATTGGCCGTAGCCGGCGTAGACGTTCTCGTCGTCATTCTCGTAGGCCGTCAGATCCTCCGTCAGCGGACCCTGAGCGATCCCCAGAAGCTTCGAGAAATCAGGAAGTGGCCCGATGTCGTACGCGCCGCCGTAGAAGACGTTCTCCTGCCCGATGGCGAAGTCGGCATAGTTTCCGCCCGGGTTGACCAGGTCAGTGCTGTAGGAATGTGCGATTCGATTGCGCGAGCGGACGCTCCCCCCGAATTTTATTTCGCCATTGGTCGCGCCCGGGCCGATCGGCACACCGACGTTGAAGACTCCGGCCCATTGGGTGTCGGCATTGTGGGAGGGGCCGTTACTGCCTCCGTGGAACTTGCTGTAGATCGTGGGATCGGTGAGGTTGACTCCCGACGCTGCGCTGTAGCTCGGCACATTGTAATTGGCCGTGTTGTTGTACGTGAGCGTGATCGGAGCCGGCGTCTGCCAGGTCACACTGATGGCGTACGGGAAGGTGTCGTAGCCGCGTGTGTAAGATCCGCGCGCATCGAGCTTCACGTTGCCGAGCAGCGTGTCGCCGCCAACCTCGAGCAGATTGTTGCCGAGCCTCTCCCGAGTCGAGATCGCTACCTCGCGTGGACTGACGGCATCTCCAGTTACGTCGCCGGTCGAGTTGTCTACGGTGAGGATCTCGTCCGCGAGACCGTTGATTTTGAATTCATGCTTGTGGGCGTCCTCGGTGTAGCCTGCGCGGAGCCCTCGAATGAACAGTTCGCTGTTGTCATCGGGCCGGAAGACAATGCTACCCGAGAGTCCCTGGCGGACTCGGTGATATTGGTACCAGCGCGGCTGCAGGTCGTCGTAGAGCTTGCTCGTCAGGTAAGGGCTAGTGCCAGCAGGCGCAGTGGTCGGATCATTGATGTAATCGGCTTCGACATCGTCAATCCCGCGCTTGTCCTCATCGTAGGCGTAGGACAGCACGATCTCGACTCGATCCTTGCCCGAACTTGTCGTTCCGCCAAATCCGTCGCCGAGGGTCAAATCACCCTGATAGCGTCCGGTGTTCCGGAGCGTTTCAACACCTCCGCCGATGCTTCCCTGGACCAGCGTGTGCTGGTTGGCCGGCATTGAGCGAGGAACGATGTTGACGACGCCGCCGAGCCCCTCCGCGTCCATGTCCGGGCTCAAGGATTTGATGACTTCCAAGCCACCCAAGATGCCCGACGGGAAGGCGTCGAACGCGACCGCGCGGGCGCCTCCTTGAGGAGAAGCGGGGTTGGAAGCGGTTAGCCGAACCCCGTCATACGTCGTACCATTCAAATCGGCGTCCATGCCGCGAATATTGACGAATCTGCCTTCGCCGCTGTCCGATTCCATCGATACGCCAGGTATCCGCTGCAAAGCCTCCGCAGCATTTGCGTCCGGCAACGAGCGGATCTCCTGCGCCGACCGTACGTCGACCACCACCTTCGAATCGCGCTTGGTCTGGTTCGATTGTTCGCGTGTTCCGGTCACCACAATTGACTGAGCTGACGCAGCGGCGTCCGCCGAAGTATTGACATTCGTCGACGTGGTTTCGGCCAGCGCCGGTTGCCCTGCTGCGCCAGCTGCGAGCGCCGCCAAACTGGCATGAAGCAAAACCCATCTCGGTTCGATACCTCGGCCGAGCGCCGTGGTGACGAGACAATGTATTCGGACTCTCATGAGAAGACCCCCGGCTGAATTGCGATGATGTGTGTCAGTCCCGCCCCTGGCCGACCGGGGTTGGTTAGTAGGAGTCTGTTACCGCCCGGAGACGGTTTCGCGGCAATGACGGGTCAGATGAATTAAACGCAGTTCACCTGGTAAAGCGGCGTTCCATCGGATGTGAAAATGCGCCTTACCGGCCCCTTTGGAAGCGGAGTTTGGGGACCCGCCGCCCTTTCCTCAGCGCCTGACCTCGCCCTGATAGTGAAGGGTTGCTCATGAAGTAGTTGTGCAGGTTAAAGGCCTGGCCCACCTTTGGCTGCAGCCGATCGTAGGTCCCGTCGGCATTGAGGCGCCAGCTCTGCTCATTGTCGAGCAAGTTGGCGAGCATCACCTGATCGAGCAGCTGCGCGTGAACGGTCGGACTTTCGATCAGCAGCATATATTCGATCCGACGGTCGAAGTTGCGCTCCATCCAATCCGCCGAGCTCATGTAAACCTTGGCTTCGGCATGCGGCAGTTCATGCCCATTGGCGAAACACCATAGCCGGGCGTGTTCGAGGAAGCGGCCCACAATCGACTTCACATGAATGTTATCCGACAGACCTGGCACCCCCGGTCTAAGGCAGCAGATACCGCGCACAATGAGGTCGATGGGGACCCCGGCTGAGCTCGCTTCATAAAGCTTGTCGATCAGGACCGGGTCCACCACGGAGTTGAGTTTGGCCCAGATGCCTGCTGGCTTGCCCTCGCGAGCTGCCACAATTTCATCTCCGATCAGCCGCAAGAGTTCGGCTCTTAGATTTTGTGGTGAGATCACGAGCTGTTTCAGGTTTCGCGGTTCGACGTAGCCGGTGATGTAATTGAACAGCTTGGCCGCATCCTTTCCGATCTTGGGATCGGCAGTGAAGTAACTGACATCGGTGTACACACGGGCGGTCACCGGATGATAATTGCCGGTGCCGAAGTGGCAGTAGGTGCGGTACCCCTTCTCCTCGCGCCGGACGACCATCGATACCTTCGCGTGGGTCTTCCAGTCGATGAAGCCATAGACGACCTGCACTCCGGCTCGCTCGAGCGCTGCGGCCCACATCAAATTCTGTTCTTCGTCGAAGCGGGCCTTGAGCTCGACCGCGGCGGTCACCGATTTTCCCGCTTCGGCGGCATCGATCAGCGCTTTGATGATCTCCGACTGCTTGCCTGCGCGGTAAAGCGTCTGCTTGATCGCGACCACGTCGGGATCGGCTGCCGCCTGGCGGATGAATTCGACCACAACCTCGAAGCTCTCGTAAGGATGGTGGACGAGGATGTCCTTTTCCCTGATCGCGGCGAAGCAATCGCCGCCGTGCTCGCGAATTCGCTCTGGGAAGCGCGGGTTGAACGGCGAGAATTTGAGGTCGGGCCGGTCTTCTTCGACCAGCACCGAAAGGTCAGCCATACCGAGAAACCCGCGCGTTTCCGTGACAATGGCGTTGGCCGCATCGAGCCCCTCGAACAGGACCTCGACCAGTCCCTCCGGCATTTCCGGTTCCAACTCCAGTCGGATCACTCGACCTCGGCGCCGGCGTTTTACCGCTGTCCGGAAATACCGCACGAGATCTTCGGCTTCCTCTTCGATTTCGATGTCGCTGTCGCGGGTCACGCGGAACGCGCCGCCGCGAAGCACCTGGTATCTTGGAAATAGATAATCGGTATTACGCCGCACCAATGTCTCCAGCGCGATGTAGCGCGAGATCGTCCCGGGGATTCGAACGAAGCGCGGTAAAGCTGACGGCAGCATGACGATCTCACGAACCGGCTCCGAGCGGCCTTTGCGCATCTCGAAGATGAGCGCGAGCCCGCGGTTCGGAATGAAGGGAAAGGGATGCGCCGGATCGATCGCCTGCGGAGTCAGCAGCGGAAAGAGCTCATCGCGAAAATAGTCGCTCAGCCACTTTTCCGCTTCTTCCTCGAGCGGTTCTTCACCGACCACCGCCATTCCGGAGTCCGCAAGGGCGGCCTGGATATCGAGCCATATCTGCTGCTGGTTGGTCACGAGTAGATCGACTTCCGCAGTGATTGCGGCGAGTTGCTGCGAGGGCGTGAGCCCGTCCATCGACTGCTCTTCGACTCCGAGCAATTGGTGCGCCTTGAGCCCCGCAACCCGAACCATGAAAAATTCATCGAGATTGCTCGCGGAGATCGACAGAAAACGCAGCCGCTCAAGCAGCGGATGGGCGGCGTTGCAGGATTCTTCCAGCACGCGCCGATTGAAAGCCAGCCAGCTCAGTTCTCGGTTAAAATAGCGCGGCTCTGGAACAACCGCCTTGGCGACTGAGACGGCTTTAGCTTCGGTGGTTTGGCTCAGATTATCCATTGCAGCTCATGTGGTGAATCGGCCCTAAGCCGAGCGAATGTCTCACAACTGAAACACAAAGTTGTGACGGGGGTATGACGGTCCTATCAGGAGGGCTTCTGCGGGGGTTGCGATGGCAAAGGACAAGAAGGCCAAGAAGCCGGATAAAGCGAAGAAATCGGCTAAGTCCGGGAAGAAAGAGAAGAAGAGCAAAAAGGCGTCGAACTTGGCCGCTACGGTTGCTGTGAATGCGGGCAAGATAGCCGCGGGAGTTGTAGTAGAAGAGATTGTGGCAGCCACCTTGGTCGCCGCGGCTGCCGCAATCCGCGATCCCAAGAAAGCGCGGGCGATGGCTGCGGCCGCTGGAAGCGAGCTCAAGGCGCTCACCGATGAAGCTGCCAAAGAGGGCTCTGCGCTCTGGCGATTGGCACTGGATATTGCGAGCAAGAGCCTCGATTTCGTCGGTACCGGCAGCGAAGCTGGTTCACGCCCGGCCGCAAAAGCGGTGAAGGCCCGGGCACCGCGGAAACGGGCAGCTTCTTGATCGATAGCGGCAACTCCTGCTCCGCTCGCGCATTCACCGGGCCATGAGAGAACTCGAACAGCTCGCCAATGAGCTCGATCCAGAGGCGTTCACGTGCCGGGCAATCATCGAGACGCCGAACGGAAGCCCCGCGAAGTTCGCTTACGATCTCGAAAGCGGCTTGTTTCACTTGGGCAAGCTGTTGCCACTTGGATTGGCTTTCCCGGTGGATTTCGGGTTCATCCCCTCGACTCTCGGAGGGGACAACGATCCCCTCGACGTACTGGTTTTGCCCGAAGTTCATCTCCCGGTTGGGACTCTCCTGGAAGTGCGCCTCCTCGGAATTATGGAGGCGGAGCAGCGCAAGGCGAACAAGCGGCCAAAGCGCAACGATCGCATCATCGCTCGCCTGATTGACAGCCGACTCTATCCCGGCATCGACGATCTGTCCCAACTGGGTCATGCGTTCGTGGACGAACTCGCCGTCTTCTTCCAGACGTACAAGGCGCTGAGAGGGCAGACCTACGAAATCCTGAACGTGGGTGGTCCGGACCGAGCGATCGCAATCATTCGCGAGGGGGAGCGCCGCTTCCAGGCAAAGCAGGCGGCTTGATCCGTCGCTCGCCGCCGCTCCCACGCGGTTCGGCTAGACTGGCTTACGCCGCCAAACGATATCCGGGTTGATATGATTCCGCCGCCAACCCGTCCACAAACGCATCAGTGCACCGTTCCCAGCTGTAGTGACGCGCCTCCGTTGCCGCTGCGACGCGGTCTGCGGTCAAAGCGCGGCGGATGGCGATTGCCAAATCATCGTCTGTCGCGCCGATCCGCCGCTGCCCACCATGAATTCCCCTGCCGCCGGGCCCGAGAATGTCGATCGGTCCTGCGACCGGAAAGGCTGCAACAGGTAAGCCGCAGGCCAGCGCTTCGATATTGACGAGGCCGAATGTGTCAGTTCGGCTCGGAAACACGAACACGTCCGCGGCTGCATAGGTCGTCGCCAATTCCGCTCCATGCTTGGGTCCAAGGAAGACGGTCGAGGGATAACGCGCGCGGAGCCCCTCCAGGGCTGGCCCGCTACCGACCACCACCTTGCTGCCTTCCACCTCCAGTTCAAGGAATGCCTCCAGGTTTTTCTCTGGAGCGACCCGGCCGACGTTTAGCAAAATCGGTCGTGGCAAAGCGGCGAGCAGCGGGTGGGGCTTCACCGTCGGGTTGAACAGGTCGAGATCGACACCCAGCGGCCAGCGATGCACACGACCGACGCCTCGCATTTCCAGTTCGGCCGCAAGCGCACCTGTAACTGCGAAGGTCCGCTCGGCTGCACGGTGGAAGCGCTGCATGACTGCCCATATCCAGTCCGCTGGAATACCGCTGCGTACTGAAACATAATCTGGGAAACGAGTGTGGAAGGATGTCGTGAACGGTCGTTCGTTTTTCCGGCACCAGCCACGCGCTGACCAGCCGATCGGGCCCTCGGTAGCAACATGGATTGCGTCGGGCTCGAACGCGGCCAACATCCGGCGCACGCCCGGCGCGCAGGCAAACGCCAGCCTGATCTCCGGATAGGTGGGACAGGGAATTGTCCGGAACCGACCCGGCTCAAGGACCATGACTTCGTGACCGCGGCGACGAAGACGCTCAACCGTTGTCGCGAGCGAACGGACGACGCCATTAACCTGCGGATGCCAGGCATCGGTTGCGATCGCGATCTTCATGCCGCCACCGCCTCGCGTTCCCGCTGCGTCGCCGCAGCAGCCTCTCGGCGCTTGCGGTCGGCCCAATCGAGAATTTCCATCTGACCGCCTGAATGTTCGACAAGCGCCGTGCAGCTTTCAACCCAATCGCCATCGTTATAGTAGGTGACTTCCCCGATTTGGCGCACTTCGGCGGTGTGAATGTGCCCGCAGACGACTCCGTCGACTCCGCGCTCATGCGCGGCCCGAGCCACCGCCTGCTCGAAACAGCAGACATATTGGACCGCGTTCTTCACGCGCTTCTTCATGTGCGCTGAGAGCGACCAGTAGGGCAGACCGAACAGGCGGCGGGCGAAGTTCACCACTCGGTTGAGCTTGAGCAGCAACTCGTAGGCCTGGTCGCCGAGGAAGGCGAGCCACTTGGCATACATTACCACGCCGTCGAATTCGTCCCCATGAAGGATCAGCAGGCGCCGGCCGTCTGCGCTGACGTGAATAGCTTCGCCGAGGATCTCGACGCCGCCGAAGTTCAGCCCGGCGTAGTCGCGGAATAGTTCATCGTGATTGCCCGGCACATAGACGACGCGAGTCCCGTGCTTCGCCATCTTCATGACGCAGCGGACCACATCATTATGACGCGATGGCCAGTACCAACCCTTCTTGAGCTGCCAGCCGTCGACGATGTCGCCGACCAGGTAGAGCGTCTCGCATTCGATCGATTTCAAGAAATCGAGCAGCATCGCCGCGTTGCAACCACGGGTCCCGAGATGGGTGTCGGAGATCCACACCGTCCGGAATGAAAGCCGGTCTTTGTGAAGTTCAAAACCAAGCGGTTCTTCGGCCCAGTCTCCAAATCGTGCCGCATTGTTGCGGAACACACGGCCGACCATCGGCACTTGCTGTGCGGTCTGGATCACTTGCTTCTCCCTCGGGCCACCTTGAGGCCATTGTAGGGAGGAGCTGGGTCAGCGGTGTTGCAGAGCCGCGACAAGAATGTTGCGACGCCCTAGCTCCGGAAGGCTGAGGATCACGCACCCAAAGAGGCAGATCTTACCCGTCGTGATCTGCATGGCTGCGTCAGCCAAGACAGTTGATAGAATAGAGTAAGCAAGAAACCAATATCGGTAAAAAATGATAGTGAATAAGAGGGGAATAATTGATGAGATATATTTAGTTGCAATCGCGATCTATAGTTGAATCTGTTTATTTTATATCTTGTGCCGCTATTCATTGTCGCCCAGCTTGTCGGCGCGCTCGGCGCAAGGTGGCTCTTCCCCTCTGACTAGCTGGCTCCGACCCAACCGTTAGGTGCGTTTGCTGGAATAGGCCGTGCAGCTGGCTGGGGCGGCAGGATTCGAACCTGCGAATGCCGGTACCAAAATCCCGCAGCCGTTATTCCGGCCAACCGAACCCCACAGACCTCTGTGGGCAAACCTCAAATAATGAATACTTTATCTCATGTCAACATAAAATACTGGTACACTCATTAGGACACAGAATTACAAGCACCATATCGTTACACTAGCGGCGTTATTATAGGACAAATGTGTCCCAATCATCTTCGCAAGTGTACCGGTCAAATTTGGCGGAAAAGGTGGTGCCTCAACCACACGGAAAAATACAACTATATTGGACCAAAAGTGAAATAGGCGGTATGCCGCCATAAGATAGAAGCGGCGCAATGCTCGCCCGGCTTACAAATCATCTCGACGGCCTTATCGGCCTCCGGCAAGCTTCGGAATTCGACGACGCGTTGCTTAAAGAACGCCTCATTGCGATCAAACGCCAGATTCCCTGGATGCACGGCATGCTCCTGGCGAGCCTTGCGGGGATGGTCATCCCTTGCGGGGATGGTCATCGCCATTTCACCTAACACGCCGCTCTCGATCACGTCAGCAGGAGTATTGTTTGCAATTCTTCTCTTGCGCGTATCGTACATGAGGCGGCTTCGGGCCGATGAGGTCTTGGGCCAAAATGCACGCGGCGAACTCAGAAGAACCTTTCTCGTGGCGAATCTATATTTTCTCGTGAGTCTAACGTGGTAACTTAGCCTCTATTTTCAGCTTCCTCCGAACGACAGCTCGGACGTTGCGATGTTCATAGGGATTGCTGCACTTGGCGCTTCAGCGGCACTAAACAGCTTTTCGCCGGCTGCACGGATACCCCTGCTGATTGGAGCTTTGCCCTTTGCCCTACTCCTCACGTTCGGAAACCGGCCCGTGGACAAGGCGATCGGATTCACGTTGCTGGCCGTGATCGCGCTCCTATTGCGTTTGCTCAATGTGCAGAATCTCGTCTTCGAGGGGCTGGTGCGAACCCGATTTGAACTCGAACTCGAGAAGAAGCGTGCGTTGCAGGCCGAGCAGGATGCAATTGGTCAACAAGTGCGCGCGGAAGAAATCGCCAATCGCGATCCCCTTACCGGCCTCACCAATCGTCGCGGCTTTGTCGACAAACTGGAGGAGATGTCGGATCGGAGCCGGCGTCACATGGCTTTGATCCTGCTGGACCTCGATGGGTTCAAACCGATCAACGACACCTTTGGTCATCCGATCGGCGATCAAATCCTGATCGAAGTCAGCCGCAGGCTCAGGGACTTGGGGTCGGGCGGGCTCGTCGTTGCGCGCTTGGGAGGCGATGAATTTGCGGCGGTGTGCAAGTGCGAAGCCGCCGGTCAGGCGGTACTAGTGGCACAGCAAGCCGAAGCAAACGTGAGCGCCCCTTATAGGCTCGACGGACGGGAAATGCGCATCTCTGCATGTGCTGGCGTGTCGTTCCAGGGCGGGCCGATATCGACGACGCATTTCGCCGCGCCGACATCGCGCTTTATGATGCGAAGCGTCGGATGCGCGGAAGCGTTTCGCTTTTTTCCGGGCAGATGGAGCAGGACGTTCGGCGGCGCACCGCGATCGAGCAAGCGTTGTGCGAGCCTGGTCTCGGAAGCGAGATTCAACTCGCCTTCCAACCGATATTCGATCTTCAGTCGCTTCAGCTCAGCTCGTTCGAGGCACTCGCGCGCTGGAGGCATCCCGAACTGGGGTGGATTTCACCATCGGAATTCATTCCGATCAGTGAGCAGATCAGCGTGCTTCAGGAGCAGTGAAACGCTCCTCGCGCGCGCTGCAGCAGCAGCCCGGCGGTGGCCAGAAGCAGTTTCTCTCTCGTTCAACTTAAGCCCGGTGCAATTATGCGCGCCCGAGACGGCGTCCAATGTTCTGGCAACCATCGGCCGAGAAAATCTCGACGCCAGCAGGCTTCTTGTGGAGATTACCGAAACAGCTTTGCTCGCGGATTTCGAGGCAGCACGGGCAAACCTTGCGCAATTGGGCGATGCGGGAGTTAGGATCGTCCTCGACGATTTCGGCGCGGGTTATTCATCAATCAGCAATTTGCGCGAAATGTCCTTCGACGCGGTGAAGCTCGACGGAACGCTTTTGGCAGCTGCAAGCGAAGGTCGAACTGGACTTTGCCTGTTAGAAGGCGTGCTTGCTTTGTGCCGCGCAATGGGCCGGCTATGCGTTGCCGAATATATAGAAAACGACGACCAGCTGCAGCTACTGCGCAGACTCAGTTGTACCTATGGTCAGGGCTTCGGGCTATGCCCGCCGCTTAGCGAACCCGAGGCCGATGAACTGATACGATCGGGGGTTCTAAGGACCGGTCCTGTAAAGAATACCGGTCGAGCCCTCGTTCGGAGGGCCATTGGATAATGCGGATTTCAAGTAGATTTATATCCGCCTAATTGGCTCTTCCCTTCAGGATCATCCGGATAATTGCACGCAACAGTCATCGAACTGATAATCCGGCAAGGAATGAAATTCGAAAGTTGAAGCGAAGGCGATCACCCGAGTGCTTAGGAGAAACATAATGGCTCGCATCGGCCATGCCGGGGCATGAAAAGATGACATTCGAGTTTTGCAAGTGAATTCACTTGCCCTGCCGGAGCAGCTGAGCTGCGGACTGCAGCATTTGCGCTCTCGCTGCCATTTCAAGTGTACATGCCTTCATCAGCGGAGCGCCCTTTACACCATTAAGCGAGTCGGCGGTGCGTTTGAGTTCCAGCTTTAACTCCGCTGGCGTGATTTGTGCGGGTAGTCTCCCCAGATAGAAATAAAGCACCTTCTCCGCCACTGCTTTGGCCGCTGGCTCGGTCGTTCTCTGTACGAAAACATTGCTCGCCAAAATGCAGTTCAGGGCTGTGGGCGCGGCGACGACCTGTTCGGGGACGAGTTGCGGGATCTTCGATTCTGAAGTTTGATTATTAGAAAGCGATGCAGCAACAATCATCATCGCCGTGGGAGCGCTGACGAGATTCATTTTTGCGTTTCCTTCCCGGATGCGGACAGATACAGGATCCGACAAAGGTTTCCCTGGGGCAATCCCCTTGCAAAAATACTGAAGCGGCGGGCGTCCAAGAAGGTGGAAGCGAGCGATCGCGGTCTAGACGCTGAAGGAGAAACCCGCATTCGCGGCCCGCTCGAACGAATTCCGGCGAATCATTCCCGACGTGAGCTGAGGGACAGGCGCGCTCGAGGATTGCGTTTCCGCCAGCTTCAGTCCGCAGACGATCGCGTGAAGCGAACAATCACGAGACAAATCCAGAACCGCCCTGGCGATCCACGGATCGAGGGACTGCAAAGCGATCCGTCGTGTTCGTGCCGCAAGCTCGCGCAGGTCCTCCACGGCAACACTGCTCGGGCGAGGCTGATTGGCGATGAGTGCGTCCAATATCACGTCCGCCAGCGGTGTCAGGAATTCTAAACCGGCAAAGCCGTCTTTCTGCCATAGAATCCGGCTGGACTGAGCAGCCAATCCCTTGATTGTGAGCCAGACCAGCGATCCGGAAAAGCCGTCGTTGAACAGTTCGACTCGGCACCCATTTGTGGAGATATCGACCGCGCGCACTGGGACTCCGACGCGGCCCGGCTCCCGGGCGGTAGCCTCGATTGACAATGCTATACGCTGCACCCGCCGACGCTCAAGTTGATGATGAAGTCGTGACATTGCAGCACCCAGGCAGCCAATTTTTCCCGGTATTCGCCTGCACGGTTAAGGTTAACATCTGTCTAACCCTGCCACTTGGCGGCGGGTTGTCGCTGTCTTGCACCTGCCAAATGGGCGGAAATCACGTCGGCGGGAACATTCCCCACAAGGGATAATAAAGAGTGCTGCTCAACCGAGTGGGTGTCGACGGGCGAAGGCGTGATATGCACCGTTACGTGCGGGATTTGGATGCGGGAAACAAAGCGTTCCGGGCGAAGCAAACGCGCGAGATCGATAGCCAAGCAAAAGCGAGAGGGAAATCCGAGAGCGACTTGCCTTAATATTCAACCCCAAAACGTTCGCATTGCTCTCTTAGCCAGCTTCCAACAGGAGGTGGAGAAGAGGCAAGTTTGCCCAGTTTCGAATGCCATAGGTGCACGGCTCTGGTGTGCTGCGTGAATTTGGAATTTACCAACTCAGCAGGCCCATAGACTATTCGTGCCTCACTCCACCGAACTGGATAAAAGACGCTCGGCTCCGCGACAAACTCTTGAAGGCGTCTCTTCTTGACAATGTGAGTAACCAGCCCGGCGGAATAGGTACCCCACGGCAGGTCTTCCAAACCAAGATAGCCCTTTCGCCACCGCCTCCAATAGAATTCGGCGCTGCGTTTGGGTCCGAACCAAGGCGGCCGCACGTTTGGCCTGGTGAGCGCAAAAAGATCGCGGACAAAGTCAGAGTCGCTCGGCGCGAACATCACCGCATTGTTGATCCAGCCTTCGAGCTCCCAACCAAGCACATAAGGCTGGGCGAAATTGAGCGGCTTCACGAAGACAAGATCGAGGTCACACCAAAATCCAAGTCCTTTCGAGAGCAAATGGTAGCGCCAAAGATTCGCGCCGAGCGCGACACCATTTGCACACCCCGCGTACGAAATGAGCTTCTCCCTCGCCATCACTTCCGCAGCGTCCCGGACCTCTACTCCCGCCGGGACTCCGCAAAGCTTCGCCGGACAATAGGAATAAAGCCGGAACCGGTGCCCGTGGTACAAGGCCGATTGAAGACACAGTCGCTCAAGATAGCTCAACTCCTCGCCCACCCAGAGCGAATTGAGGACCGGCAAATCCGAGCGATCGAGCGCGCCAGTTTCCCGCGTCGATTTTGGCGCTTCCCGCTGCCGCAGCTCAAGGGCGGACGACTGGCTGCCCAGTTGCAAACACGACGACGGGCCGCGGGTGTTAACGATGCTAGTCATCCGTTCCCCGATAAACGATCGCCTTCGATACTAACTTTTGATGGGATATTTCCAGCTAAATTGAGACAGGCGTATCAAGATGGGACTCGGCGGTCCTCAGATCCCCGGCTAACAGACAAAATTCAGCAGGAGCAGAGCGCCGCCGCGTGGCGAGCAGGGTTTGGTCGCCAACCCTCCCGATCAGTTGCGTGTTGACAGACCGTCAACAGGCCGTGCTGGCTCCTCACCGGACGGCTAGACGGGCGATTCGGCATTTGCGCCAGCTTGGGTTCGTGCACTGACTACATCTTCAAAAAAAAGTGCGTATTTGCGAGCTACCTCGGCCCAGGAAAATTCTGCAGCTCGGGCAAGCGATCGGGCCCTCTCCGTCGAGCCGCTTCGGCTTGCGAATTCAATCTGATCGACCAGCCCTGAAGGATCGCCGCGATCTGCAAGGAAGCCACAATCGCCGACGATCCACCGCGTTCGAGGAAGGTCAAAAGCAACCACCGGTGTACCGACAGCAAGTGCCTCCACGAACACATTCCCAAAACTTTCGTCGCGCGAGAGGTGCAGGAAGATGTCGGCGCTTCGATAGAGATCGGGCATTTCGCTGGGCCGCGCCGTCAGCTGCCGGTACCGCCCCGGAATTTTTGCCTGCGCGACAGAAGCGAGTTCGGCGCGAAGCGGACCGTCGCCCGCGACGACCAATGTGGCGTCGCCGATTCTGCTTACTGCCTCGATGGCAAGGTCCACGTTCTTGCTTGCTATAAGGGCGCTTACCATCAGGATTACGCGGCCAGACCGGGGAAGCCCGAATTTATCTCGAATAGCAGGTCCCGGGGAGAATTTTGCCAAGTCCACGCCATTGGGAATGAGGGCGCTCGGGTATCGTTTGCGGTTTCGCTCGTAAAAGTCCGGGTTCGTGCAAATCAGGCCGTCGCATCCAAAGAGACGGAACTCGGCGTCGCCGGACCAGGCAGGCCAGTCGCCGTTCTGGGTGACAAAGAAGTGCGCTGGGCGGCGTCCAGAGAGGACCGGGCGTCGAAGCACAAGATTGGTAAACGGAAAACCGCAAGTGACCGTCACGTCGTATGCGGCAGGCAGATAGTGTCGAAGCAAGGATGGGACGAATGTCAGTTCCTCCCAACCAGTCTCGCTTCGCAGCAATGGGAGTCTTGGGAATCGCTCGAATCGCTGACGGCTGACGCACCTTGCCTGCAGAAAGCTGTACGGACATCCCGGTCGCGGCGGACCGGAGCCGATAAGCGATACCTGATGACCCGACTTCGCCAGCTCCGTGGCGATCGCAATGAACGCAATTTCCGCGCCACGATTGACGCGATGCAGCCCTGGGATAGCGAACAAGATTCTCACGCGCGCGTGGTCGCAAGCGGCCGCTTTCCTGTAAAGCCAGTTCAGAAACAGGACGAAAAAACTGGCCAGCGCAGTGTCGCTCCCCTCGCTCGTCTTCTGCTGCTGGACGGGGTATTGCCACGCGCAATTTTGAAAAATGCCGGAGGGTCAGCTGGTTGGGACGGGAAGCAGTAGGGCGTGGCGCCGACGTGCAGTGTTCGTCGTCATCGGGCGCAACGAAGGTGCACGGCTGGTGGCGTGTCTCAAGTCAATCAAGTCCCTCAGCGACCAACTGGTGTACGCCGACTCCTGTTCAAGCGATGGAAGCCCTGAAGTGGCGAAGTCCATGGGTGCGATCATCGTTCCGATCGTTTCACCGCCCTATAACGCGGCGCGTGGACGGAAAGAGGGCTTGTCTGCCGCGGTTGCGCATTTTCCGGACTGCGAGTTTGTGCAATTCCTGGATGGCGATTGCATTTTGCAACCCGATTGGCCGAAGGCCGCGATCGATTTCCTGGACGCCAATCCGCAAGTT
>Ga0207695_10002320_pt1 | contig 28384 bp, 19 predicted proteins | sample KBSC54metaG_FD_184354 | JGI IMG/M metagenome (GOLD analysis project Ga0207695, IMG submission 184354) | Corn rhizosphere microbial communities from Kellogg Biological Station, Michigan, USA - KBS C5-4 metaG (SPAdes) (version 2) | ecosystem: Host-associated > Plants > Roots > Rhizosphere > Soil...
CGTCTCGGTGCAGGACTACGCCGACTTCACGCGGCGCTTCGCCGGCATCGCCAAGGCCGTCGCGCTGCAGGCGAGCGACGGCCGCTCGCAGCTCGTGTACCTGACGATCGCGGGCGTCGACGACATCCCCATCGACGTCACCTCCGACCTCTACCGCAACCTGCTGGCCGCCCTGCGCGCCGCGGGCGATCCGGACCAGCCGCTGCGCGTGGACCTGCGCGAGCTCAAGGCGCTGATGCTCAGCGCCAACATCAAGCTGCTGGCCGACTATGCCTGGGAGCCGGTCGCCACCGCGGTGCGCGCGCAGCTGCTGGATCGCTTCGGCTTCGCCCGCCGCGCGCTGGGCCAGCCGGCGCTGCTGAGCGAGGTCATCGCCGCGATGCAGCAGGTGCCCGGCGTCGACTACGTCGACGTGGACGTCTTCGGCGCCGTGCCGCAGAACGTCGCCGACGCCTCGCGCAAGCACGGCGATCCGCCGCGTCGGCTGGTCGACCAGGACGACATCGCCGCGGCCGTCACCGACATCGTCTCCTCGACCGGCACGCGGCGCCGCGGCCCGTCCGGCGATGCGCTGCCGCGCAGCGTGGCGGCCTGGCCTGGCGGCGCCGACCAGGGCGTGCTGCGCCCGGCCGAACTGGCGGTCTTCCTGCCCGGTGTCGCCGACACCCTCATCCTGAACCAGATCCCATGAGCACTCTCCTCGCCTCCGACCCCGACCCGCGCGTCGACCGCCTGTTCGCCCTGCTGCCGGCGGTGCATCGGCTGCGCGATGCCGACAACGGCTACCCGCTCAAGGCCCTGCTGCGCGTGATCGCCGAGCAGGTCAACGTCGTCGAGGACGACATCACGCAGCTGTACGACAACCAGTTCATCGAGACCGCTGCGGACTGGGCGGTGCCCTACATCGGCGACCTGGTCGGCTACCGGCCGGTGGCCGACGCCGGGCTGCCCGCCGACGCGCCCGGCGCCACGCAGCCGCGCGTGCTCGTGCCGCGCCGCGAGGTGGCCAACACCATCGCCTGGCGGCGCCGCAAGGGCACGCTGGCGCTGCTGGAGGAACTGGCCAACGGCATCGCCGGCTGGCCGGCACGGGCCGTCGAGTTCTTCCGCCTGCTCGGGTGGACGCAGAACGTCAATCACCTGCACCTGCACCGCCATCGCACGGCCGACCTGCGCCACATGGAATCGCAGGACCTGCTGGGCGGCCCGTTCGAGCGCATCGCGCACAGCGTCGACCTGCGCCGTCCCGACTCGCGGCACACGCGCGGCCGCTTCGACATCCCGAGCGTCGAGGTGTTCGTCTGGCGGCTGCGCAGCTACGCGGTGACCGCCACGCCCGCGTGCTGCGTCGAGGAGGCGGGCCCGCACTGCTTCACCTTCAGCGTGCTCGGCAACGACGCGCCGCTGTTCGTCCATCCGCAGCCCGAGCGCTGCCCCACCCACATCGCCGACGAGCTGAACCTGCCCGCCGCGATCCGCCGCCGCGCGTTCGAGCATCGCCCCGGCGACTACGTCGGAACGGACCTCAGCCTGTCCATCAAGGTCGACGGCTGGGCCGGCTTCGCGGGCACCGACCCGGTTCCCGTCGCGCAACTGCTGGCCGCCGACCTCACCGACTGGCGCTACGTGCCGCCGAACGACTTCATCGCCGTCGACCCCGTCCTGGGCCGGCTCGCGTTCCCGACCGGCCAGCTTCCGCGCAAAGGCGTGCGCGTCAGCTATCGCCAGGGCTTTCCGGCCGACCTCGGCGGCGGCGAATACGCGCGCACGCAGCCGCAGCCGGCGCAGGACTTCCATCCGTATCGGGTCGGCGAGAAGGAGAAGTTCACGCGCCTGTCGCAGGCGCTCGACCAATGGCGCCAGGACAAGCCCGATCACGCCGTGATCGAGTTCGCCAACAGCGGCGTCATCGTCGAGCCGGTCGCCATCGTGCTGGCGGACCGGCAGACGCTGCAACTGCGGGCCGCGAGCGGAGCGCGCCCGGTGCTGCGAATGATCGACTGGCAGACCGACCTGCCCGACGCGCTCACGGTCACGCTTGGCCAGGGCAGCCGCGTCAGCTTCGACGGACTGATGGTGACGGGCCGGCCGGTGCAGGTCGTCGGTGCCGCCGCGGCCGGTGCGCCGCCGTCGCCGTGCGGCGGCGAGGTCGTCATCCGGCATTGCACCCTCGTGCCCGGATGGGGCCTGGACTGCGGCTGCGAGCCTCGGCGGCCCGCGGAGCCCTCGCTGATGCTGTCCAACGTGCGCGCCCGCGTCCGCATCGAGCACAGCATCGTCGGCGCGATCGAGGTGCAGGAGGACGAGGTCCGCCTGGATCCGATCCCGCTGTGCATCAGCGACAGCATCCTGGACGCCACGTCGCCCGATCGCCAGGCCATCGGCGCGCTCGGCGCGACCTGGGCCCACGCGACGCTGGACATCCGCCGCTGCACGGTGCGCGGCATCATCGACGTGCATGCGATGCAGCTCGGCGAGAACTGCCTTTTCAGCTGCGTGAACGTGGCACGCCGACAGATCGGCTGCGTGCGCTACTCGTGGGTGCCGACCGACTGCCGGACGCCGCGCCGCCATGCCTGCCAGCCCGACGGGGTGATCGCCGCGGTCAAGGCACGCTGGCCCGGCGACGCCGCCAGGCAGGCCAGCGAGATCGCCGAGGAGACCCTGCGCGTCGAGCCGCAGTTCAACGACCAGCGCTACGGCCGTCCCGACTACATGCAGCTGTCCGGCGACTGCGCGGTCGAGATCACCCGCGGCGCGGACGACGAGTCGGAGATGGGCGCGTACCACGATCTGTACCAGCCGCAGCGCGAGGCCAACCTGCGCACGCGCCTGGCCGAATACACGCCTGCCGGCATGGACGTCGGCATCGTGTTCGTGAACTGACCACACGCAGCACCGAAGGGGAAACGACATGAAGGGCGACTTTTCACGCATCAGCTTCGATGCCGCGAACCATTTCAGCCGCGTCCTGCTGCAGCAGGGCCGCGTCACGCTGGACGCGGATCCGAACGAGCAGGCCGCCATCCTGCTGCACTACCTGCGCACGCTGGCACGCGACCTCATCGGACCGTACGGCGGCCCCGCGGACGCGATGGGCTTCGCCCTCACGCTGGACACCACCGGCACGCCCGGCAAGCCCGTGCTGCGCATCGGCGCCGGCCGCTACTACGTGGACGGCATCCTGGTCGAGAACGACAGCGCCTGCGACTACGCACGGCAACCCCACTGCACGCCGCCAGCCGACGACGCGCTGCTGCAATGGCTGCTCAAGCCGGCGACGGACCTGTGGCTGTACCTCGATGTGTGGGAGCGCCACGTCACCTGGATCGAGGACGACGCCATCCGCGAGAGCGCGCTCGGCGGCCCCGACACCTGCACCCGCGCGCAGGTCGTCTGGCAGGTACGCGCGCTGCCGCGGGCCGCGCTGGTGGACACGCTGCAGGCGCGCCGCGACGCCATCGACAAGCGCCTGGCCGACCCTTCCGTGGTGCTCACCGCGGACCAGCGCGCCGCGCTGCAGGCCCGGCGCGACAAGCTCGATGCCGACGCCCGCGCGCTGTCGCCCGACACCGGCGGCCAGGCCGGCACCGATTGCGGCGCGCCGCTGGACGCCCTCGACGGCCTGAGCGACGCGCTGATGACGGCCCGGCTCGATCCCGGCCAGCAGGTCAAGGACCCCTGCACGCTCTCGCCCGACGCGCTGTATCGCGGCGTCGAGAACCAGCTGTACCGGGTCGAGATCCATCGCGGCAGCGCCGCCGGCGTGCAGCCCACCTTCAAGTGGTCGCGCGACAACGGCAGCGTGGCCACGCGCTGGCTCGGCACGCAGGGCACCCAGGCCAACCAGCTGGCGGTCGACAGCAGCCGCGGCTTCGACGCGGGCTGCTGGGTCGAACTCTCGGACGAGTCGAACGACCTGCTGGGCCAGCCCGGCGTGCTGGTCAAGCTCGCCAAGGTGGAGGCCGGGCTCCTCACGGTCGCACCCGATTCGGTGCCGGCCGGCCAGTCCATCGTGCTCACGTCGGACCGCGTCCGCCCCAAGGTGCGCCGCTGGGACCAGAGCGGCAACGACGACGTCGTGCTCGATGCGGGCGCGGTGCCACTGGTCGAGGCCAGCGCCAATGCGCCGGGCTGGATCACGCTCGAGGACGGCATCCAGGTGCAGTTCGCGGCCGGCGGCAGCTACCGCAGCGGCGACTACTGGCTGATCCCCGCGCGCGTGCCCAGCGGCACGATCGAATGGCCGTCGACGAGCGTCGCTGGCGGCGCGACCCAATGGCTGGCACAGCCGCCGCGCGGGGTCGAGCACCACTATGCGCCGTTGACCTGGGCGAACGCCCAGGGCCAGCTGCGGGACGGCTCCTGCCTGTGCACCATCGAGCCGGTCAACAGCTGCAGCCAGATGGCGCGCAACAGCCGCAACACCAGCGCGGCACCCGCGAAGGCCGGCGCGGAGACCTCGCGCAAGGCGCGCTGAACACCGCGCCGCGGACCGAGCGCATCGCCGGCACGCCATGGCCACGTTCGCCGCCAAGACTGCTGCGCGTCAACGGCCGGCCCGGCGCGCCGCGACGGCCGCGGCCGCCGAGCGCGCGTCGCCGCGTCCGGACCTCGGCCCCGGCGCGACGCCGGCAGCCGATTCACGAGCGGACCCGGCGCACGCTCCGGCGCGCGCCGACTTCAGCGTCGTGCCGCTGTCGCGCGCATCGACGACGGCCTCGGCGATCGACGCCCTGGTGACGCGCTTTGCCGCCGCGGCCGGCCGTCCCGCCGGCGACTTCGCCGTCCGCGTCGACGGCAACGCACGCGCGCGCGCACGCTCGCAAGGCGTGCGCGGCCTGGTCGAGGACGGCGTCGCCTGGTTCGACGCGGACGCCTTCGACCCCACGAGCGCCGACGGCGTCGAGCTGGTCGGCCACGAGCTGGCGCACATCGCGCAGTCGCGCGCCCTGGGCGCGGCGCGCAGCGGCAGCGAGCCGGAGGCCGAGGACGAGGCGCGCCGGGTCGGCGCGGCCTTCGCGGCCGGGCGTGCCCTGCCCGCCATCGCCGTCGCATGGCGCGCGCGCGCATTCGAGGGGCCCAAGATCGGCCAGTCGACGCAAAGCCTGCCCGACGGCCAGGACGTCGGCATCCTGCCGAACGGCGAGATCGTCGTGCGCACCTCGTGGTGGCTCGAGGGCGCCACCATCGAGCCGCTCCCGAGCAAGGGCAAAGGCAAGCGCGTGAAGATGAGCAACCCGGCGAAATACCGGGAACTGCTGCGCATGATGCGCAAGGCGCACTACTACGGGTGGATGACGGACGCCGACATCGAGCGGATCGCGACCGGCTTCGTCATCCACGGGACCGAGATCGAAGCCGGCGAGGCCTTCTTCACCTTCGCCTGGGGCGACACCCTGCTCGAGGTCATCGGCCCGCCGCCGGACGCCGAGTTCTACTTCCAGCGCGGCCACAACCGGATCCGCGCCGTCGCCCGCATGCGCGACCCGCGCATCGGACCGCCGGCGCGCGACATCAAGATCGCCTTTCCGCCCGAGGCGCAGGAACGGCTGCTGGATGCGCTGGACAAGTACACGGCGATGGTGTCCCCCCCTGCGAACCGCAAGCTGCTGGGCTTTCCGGACAAGGTCGATCTGGACGCCGGCAGCGTCGCGATCTCGCTCTACCTGACGCAGAAGAACCTGGAGGCCCTCTACGGCACGGCACAGGCCAAACAGGTGCTGGACGCCCGGCGGCCGACCGCCAGCACGCCCGAGCCGGTGCGCACGCTGCCCGTCGGCGGCGGCTCGGTGCTGCGGTTCGAGGTCGACATCGGCGATGCCGACATGCAGTACGCCGCGAGCTGGCTGCAGGCCTTGCGCGGCCAGGCCGCGGCCGGCAGCGGGCCGCAGATCGGCGCGCGCATCTACACGCCCTACGACATCCGGCTGATGCGCGACATCGACGCCCATCCGCAGAAGACGGCGATCCTCGCGAAGCTGCGCGGCTACGGCGTCGTGGGGACGACCGACATGGAGCGGGTCATCGCCGAGGTCGAGTACGACGCGGCCGGCAAGGAGCTGGGCGTCGCGCCCGCGCCGGTGCGCGAGCGGCCCTACGACCGTCCGGTGGCGGGCGAGATCCGGGTCGAGGGCCTGGCCTACCCCGGACGCCAGATCCGCATGTGGTTCAACAAGTTCAGCCGCGGCAACCTGTTTCGCTTCGAGACGGTGCGCACGCAATGGGTGGTGCAGAAGAAGAGCGCGGACGGAACCTGGTCACCGCCGGCCGACTCACCGGAGGAGACGCGCGAATTCAACGCCGTCGAGCCGACCTACTTCAAGTACACCTTCGACACGACGGGCACCTACCGGGTGCACGCCTTCGTCGACGACACCTGGTTCTACCCGGCGCACTTCACCGAGGAGGTCGAGGTCCGCACGGAGCAGGAGCGCCTCGCCGGCATCAAGGAAGGCGCCTTCGAGGGCCTGGGCAGCCCGGCGGTCACCGACAAGGAGAAGTCGTTCGACACCACGCTGTTCAACGAGTGGTTCGGCAAGGAGCGCTACCACGTGGGCAAGCAGCTCGGCGGGGACCTGCCCGCCGACTGGCAGCGCATGAGCGGGCCGGACCGGCTCGCCTTCATCACCAACGACAAGAAGAACCTCAAGGCGCTGATCGCCCAGTACGACAAGCCCGACGCGTCCTATCGCCAGAAGGCGCTCGTCGACTACGCGAAGGACCGCATCAAGAGCCTGGAGGCGCAGGAAGACAAGATCGGCGACGAGCGCACCGCGGGCTTCGTCTTCTTCGAGGCGCGCGGCGCCTACCTGAGCCGCACCAAGGGCGTGCCGGACACGCCGCTCAAGCTGCTCGGACTGGCCAAGGGCGCGTCGGACAGCATGTCGCTGGTGGTGCACGACTTCACGCGCCTGACCGAGACCGAGGATTCGAAGTACGAGGCCGACGGCAAGCACTTCAGCGACACGGCCGAGGCGATCTTCCTCAAGATCTGCAAGCACTATCCGGCGGGCCTGATGTCGGTGCTGTTCGAGGTCGTCGACAACGCCAACGTGCCGCAGAAGAAGACCATCGGCTTCGAGCTCGACACCAACACCGCCTACAAGAGCGTGCGCTCGGTGGTGTGGGATCCGGCCGTGCAGATCGCCGTGAACCTGGCGGGCGCCGCGCTGATCATCTTCTTCCCGCCGACCGCGGCGATCGTGTTGCCGATCCTGGCCGTCTACAACTCGATCGAGGTCATCAACAAGATGTCCGACCTCCACGACAGCGGCAACCTCAGCTGGGGTGCGTTCGGCAAGGGCATCGCCGAGATCGGCCTGAACGTGCTGCCGGTGATCGGCGAGTTCAAGGCGCTGTCCGTGGCCGCCAAGACGGCCGCGATGGGCGCCAAGGCCGTGACCGTCGCCGACCGGGTCGTGCTCTACGGGCTCACGGGCGTCACGGTGGGCGGCATGGCGGTGCTGATGACGGTCGAGGGTGTGCAGCAGTGCCAGGAACTGCAGGAGCAGGACGTCTCGGAGGTCGCGCGCATCCTGGCCGAGCTCAACGAGGCGCGCGCCAGGAACCCGAACTCGCCCAAGGTCGCCGAGCTCGACGCCCAGCTGAAGAAGGCCTCGGACCGCGCATTGAAGCGGTCGGTCGAGACCTTCACGAGCATGGCGAAGTCGCTCGCCATCATCCTGGTGCCCACCGCCGCGATGACGCGCATCTCGGGCGCCATCGCGTCCAAGACCGTCGGCAACCTGATCGAGGAGGGCCGCTTCGTCCACGAGCCCGGCGTCGCGCCGTACTACGACCCGGTGCAGGGCGTGATGCGCGGCGACAAGACCAAGGTCACGCCCCAGGTGCTGGACGGGCTCAAGTCGTCGTACGCGTCCGACCAGGGCATCAAGCAGGCGCAGCTCGAGAAGATGGCCGGCACGGACAAGGTGCAGCTCAGGCCCAGCGCGACGGCCAGGAAGGTCACCGTCACCGTCGACCAGGCGTCCGGCATGACGACCATCGAGGCGCCCGCGGGCATGCCGTTCGAGCAGGTCGCCAAGGAGGCGTGGGACCAGCACTTCAGCAAGCAGGTGGGCGCGCCTGCCGACATGCCCGTGATCGCCGGCAACGAGACGAAGGTGGCGACCAGCGGCAAGGTCATCGCGAGCACGCCAGGCGTGCGCGTCGGCCGCGGCGTGGCGGACCTGGCCGAGGCGAAGGGCCTGCTGCGCCGCCTCGCCGACGGCGACAGCACCGTGTTCCCGGAGCTCGGCGCGGAGACGCCGCCGCGCAGCTTCGACATCCAATCGGTCGAATGGGGACTGGGCAAGACGGCCGACGGCCAGCACGTGATCGTGCGCGGCGACACGACGCACGTGGACTGGTCCAAGGCGCCCGGCGTGACGCCCGTGGCGCACACCCACCCGATATCGCAGTCGCGCAAGCTCTCGGGCCCGAAGGTGACGTTCGCCGATCTGGTCAAGGGCGCCGGCGAGAACGCCGCGAACGCCGACAAGGTGCTGGGCTCGCCCGCCGACATCAAGTCCATGGTCGACAACGGTCTGGCCGCGCACTCGATCGAGACGCCCTACGTCGACAAGGGCGGCGGCGTCATCGGCAACCCGACGCGCGGCCTGGCCGAGCCGAGGATCGAGATCGAGATCCTGCAGCCGGAGCGCGTGGGCTCGTGGCGCAACATGGCCGACGTGCCGGTCTACAAGGCCCGCATGCGCGCCAAGTCGGGCGGCAAGGTGCTGTGGGAGGCCGACGTCTGGTCCACGCATCACCCGGAAGCCGGCTCGCAGCTGATGTTCCAGGAGCCGGCGCCCGGCGTGATGACCAAGCTGCCGCCCCCGGGCACGGCGGCGCCCACCACGGCCGGCACCGCCCGGCCCGGCGGTGGCGCGATGTTCTCGGGCGCCCACGACTTCACGCCGACGACGACCGCCCAGACCCGGGCGCTCAATGACTGGCGCAAGCTCCAGGCCTCGCCGACGGGCTACCGGGGCCGCTTCAGCTGGGAGGACTGGCTGTCGCGCTACGAGGACGGGCTGACCTACGACGTCGATGGCAGCCGCAAGTGGAAGACGCCCGAAGGCATGGTGCGCGAGGTGGAGCTGTTCGACGCCAACGCGAGCGCCGCCGACGTCGTCAAGCGCCTGACGACCGAAGGCGGCGGCAAAGGCGGCCCGACCTCGACGTTCAGGGAGTTCTTCGAGACCCTGGTCCGCCGCAAGCTGCTCAAGGACAGCGCGGAGCTGCAGGACTTCATCGAGAAGAACATCTCGTTCAAGGAGCGCAGCGTCGACTTCGTCCGCCACAAGCTCAAGACCGAGTTCAAGCCCAGGCTGATGGAGCAGGCCTCGCCCAGGCGCTGGGACGCCGCCCGCGTCGGCGAGATGACGGCCAAGTATCCCGACCTGCCCTGGGCCAAGGAGCCCGCGCGGGCCAGGGAGGCGGCGGGGCACCGGGAGATGTCGGATGTGGTGAAGGACCTGGACTCCGCGGACAAGGGACCGATGTTCGAGCAGTGGGTGCAGGAGAATGTCTTTCCCGACGCCAAGGCGCAGATCTCCGCGACCAAGACCGAGGTCGACCCGCAGCTGAATCCGAACACGCTCGGCGACAACCGCAAGATAGACTTGGGCCAGGGCGACGCCGGCGTGGAGGTCAAGACGGTCAACAGCGCGCTGTCGGCCGACGAAGCCAGCCTCGACCCGAAGCGCCGGCCAACCTCGCAGCTGCTCGACAACCTGCGCATGCTCTCCTCGGAGGTCAAGCTCACGGTCAAGGGCCAGGTGATGCAGCTCAAGAAGCTGAAATACGTGTTCACCACCACCAAGGGCGCGCGTGCCAACCTCGAAACGATCCAGCGTGTCCTGGCCACTCCGGCGTACGAAGGCAAGATGAGTTTCGACGTGTTCGATCCGCAGGGCATGCGCCACACCCTCAACTCGATCGATGATCTCGGCAAGCCGGAGATGGCCTGGCTGAAGAAGTAGCTCGCAACCCTGGGAACCGTCATGAGCGAATCGATGAACGCGTCGCTGACCCTGTCCGCCCCCGACCTCCTGGTCATCGCCCAGGCGCTCGCGGTCCGTCCGGAGTTCAGCCAGGGCCCGCCCGATGTCCTGATGCTGGGCGATGACCGCGTCGCTGCGTCTGCCGACTGGCGCTCGCTGCTGCGCGCGGATGGACGGGCCGTGCATGCGCGCTGGGGCGATTCGATGCGCACGCTGTTCGATTACCTGCCCCCCGAGGTGGTGTCCGCCCGCCTGCCGCTCGAGCGCGATGCGGTGGCCGGCATGGCGCTGCTCGCGCCGCTGCCCTTCGAACTCGCTTCGTTCGGCACGCTGCACCGCGATTGGCTGGGCACCTACACGCCGGCCGCGTTCGCCGCCTTCCACGCCCTGCCCGGCTGGGCCTGCGCCTTCCGCGGCGCCGGCCACGACCACCTCGTGTCGCGGCGCTGGCTGGAGTTCGGCCCGTGGCGGCTGGTCAAGGCCGCGGACGACCTGTCCTTCGTCCAGTTCCATGACCTGGCCGCGGATTCGGCGACGGCGCTGCAGCAGGCGCGCGCCGGGCACGAGCGCATGGGCGTCGGCGACACGGGTGGCTTCCTGCGCGACGACCACGTGTTCGCGGACGACGTCAAGGGGCTGTACGTGGCCGCCGAGCGCAAGCTCGTGGTCACCGCGACGGGCGAGGTGTCGCAACGCGCGATGCGCGACGCCTGCGCGGCCCGGCGCCAGCGCCGCCAAGACGCGGCGCAGCCGGTCGAACGCATCGCCTACCTGTTCATCGACGAGGCGCTCGCCCGCCGGCACCTGCACGAGCTGTGGCTGCGCGAACTCGAATGCTGGGCGCTCGTCGACGGACAGCAGCGCCGGCTCGACGACGGCTACGCGCCGGCGCCCCGGCCGCCCGCCTGGGTCGTGCGCCTCGCGCACTGAGCCGTCCGTTGGCGCGCGTCGCGCACCTACGCTAGGGGGTATGCCCGCGACCCCGCGCCGCATTCGCGTGCGCGAGCGCGACCCCGCGCCCGGCGTCCCCTAGGTTGGCAGGTTTTTCTCATCCGGAGGAATCGCTATTCTCGGCGCTCCACCAACGGATCCTGTCATGGCTGCGGATTCGAATCGACCGATGTCCGGCGAGTTGCCGACCCTTCGCGCGCAGGACCAGGCGCAGTGCGGACTCGTCGGCCAGTCGCCCGCCTTCCTCACCGCGCTCGCCCAGATCCGCCGCATGGCGGCCAGCGATGCGCCCGTCCTCGTCGAAGGAGAGACCGGCACCGGCAAGGAACTCGCGGCGCGCGCGGTGCACTACTGGAGCGTGCGTGACACCGGGCCCTTCGTGCCGGTGAACTGCGGCGCCCTGCCCGACCACCTGCTCGAAGCCGAGCTGTTCGGCCACGAGCGCGGTGCGTTCACCGATGCGAAGCTCACCCGGCGCGGCCTCATCGCCGAGGCCAACGGCGGCACGCTGTTCCTCGACGAAGTCGACTCGCTCAGCGCCAAGGGCCAGGTCGCGCTGCTGCGATTCCTGCAAGACCTGCGTTACCGCCCGCTGGGCACCTCGCGCGAGCTGAGCGCGAACGTCCGCGTCGTGGCCGGCACGAACCAGCCGCTGGCCGGGGCCATCAACGTCGGGCGCTTTCGCAGCGACCTGATGTACCGCCTGAAGATCCTGCACCTCGAACTGCCGCCGCTGCGCGAACGCAGCGGCGATGCGGAACTGCTGGCGGAGCACTTCGTCGGCCAGCTGTGCGCGCGCTACCGCCTGGCGCGCAAGCGCTTCGATCCCGCCGCGCTCGCATGGATCCGCGCGGGCACCTGGCCCGGCAACGTGCGCGAACTCGAGAACTGGGTGCACCGCGCGCTGCTGATGGCCGACGGCCCGACGATCCGCATCGACGCCGACACCGAGGCTGCGCCCGCAGAGCCGGGCGAGCAGGCGATCGCAGGCGTCGACAACTTCAAGCGCGCCAAGGCCGCGGCCGTGAGCCGCTTCGAACGCGACTACGTGCTCGCGGTGATGCGCCAGAGCGGCGGCAACGTCACGCGCGCGGCGCAGATCGCGGGCAAGGAGCGCCGCGCATTCGGCAAGCTGATCAAGAAGCTCGGCATCGACCGAACGCTGATCGCCGGCTGACGCCCGCGATCGCGGCGCAGGCCGTGTGCTGCCGATGGCGGGGGCACGGCATGACGATGTCGGGCGACGACGCGATGATCGCGCTCGGGGCGCACGCCGGGATTCGACGCACGCCGCGAGATCGGCCACTCGTTGGTGACACACAGCCTCGGCGGCGCTTGGATCGAAGCCTTGACGCCGCGGTGGATCGCCTCGGAGCGCGGCCCCTAGATCATGGGCAAATGCCGAGGAACGCGCGGCGCATCCGTGGCCCGGCCACTAAACTCGATTCTCGGCGGTTTGCCAGGGGAGGATCCCATGCCAGATGGGTTGAACGCGATCGTGGACGTCTCGCACCACAACGGGAATCCGTCCTTTTCCGGCCTGAAAGCCGCGGGAATCCTCGGTGTGATCCACAAGGCGACGCAGGGAACGAACGGGCCGGATCCGACCTATGCGGCGCACAAGGCGTCGGCCAAGACGGCGGGCCTGCTCTGGGGCGCCTACCACTTCGGCACCGGCGACGACGGCGTCGCACAGGCCGACAGCTTCCTGAACGTCGTCGGGAATGCCGCGGGGCAGGTCCTGGTGCTCGACTTCGAGCCGAACACCACGGGCCCGAGCATGTCGCTCGAGGAGGCGCGCGCGTTCGTCACGCACGTGAAGGACAGGACCGGTCGCTATCCCGGCCTCTACTCCGGGCACTACGTCAAGGAACTGCTCGGCACCGGCGCGGACTCCGTGCTGGGCGCCTGCTGGTTGTGGCTCGCGCAGTACGGCCCGACCCCGGTCGTTCCGCCCAACTGGTCCACCTGGACGATGTGGCAGTACACGGATGGCGCCCTGGGGCCGGATCCCAAGGAGATCCCCGGGGTAGGACGATTTGACCGCGACCTTTTCAATGGCAGTGCCGACGACCTCCGGGCGTTCTGGGGAACCTGAACGCCGCGCGCCGGCGTCGACGCCGCGAACGAGGCGGCGCGCACGATTCGGCGTCGCGGCCGTCCTGCTGGCACTGGCGGCTGGCGGATGCACGAGCATGTCCGGGTCGGCACCGCCGGCGGCGGCGATCGTCCCGGGTTCATCGATCGCCGGAGGGGACGCCTCGACACCGTGCGCGACGGGCCGGTCCGACTGCCCGATCGCGGTGTCGCTCGCGCCCGGCCGCGCGCAGGCGCAGGTGTTGCGCGGGACGCTCACGCCCGCGATGCCGAGCCGGCGCTATGAGTTCTGCGTCGCGGCGGCGGCTTCGCTGCGCTGGACCTGGAATGGCGCGGCGGTGCATCTGGTGCTCGAGGATCCGCGCGGACAGACGCAGGGCCCCGGCCTGCCCGACCCGGTGCGGCTGGCTTCGCCGGGCTGCTATCGATTGGGCGTGTCCGCGAACACGATGGCCGACGATTCGTTCGGCGATTTCAGCCTGGGTCTGGCGCTCGATCCCTGAACGACCGCTGCGCAGATCCACACGCCCGTGGCGAGCGCGGGACGCTTGCGAACGGGGGGACGCCCCACGCTCGCCCCCTAGAAGCCGCCTTCCAGCCTCCGCACCCCAGGCGCAATATCGGCGCGACGCTGCCGCCGGCGCCATCTCCATGGAGAGGCCCATGACCCATGCTTTCGATCCAGGCTACACCGCCGAGCCGTTCCTGAGCTTGTGCGCGAACTATCCCGAAGCCGACGTCTATCCCGAGGACCAGTTCCGCGTCGAATGGGGCCCGGTGTTCCACCGCGGGCGGCTCGATGGCTCCGCACGGGTGCTGGTCATCGGCCAGGATCCGGCGCAGCACGAGACCATCGTGCGACGCATCCTGGTCGGCGAAGCCGGTCGCCGCTTGCAGGGCCTGTTGGCCAAGCTGGGTGTCACGCGCAGCTACGTCTGCATCAACACCTGGCTGTACAGCGTCTATGGCGATGTCAAGTCGGAGACGCAGCATTCGGTGGCGCTCAACGACTATCGCAACCGCTGGCTCGACGCCTTGCTGGTGGGCAGGCAGGTGCAGGCCGTCATCGCGCTCGGACAGGCGGCGGACAAGGCGTGGACGACCTGGCGGGCGACGGCGGGCGGCCAGCAGGTTCACGTCGCCTATGCGGCCGTCACCCACCCGACGCAGCCCGAGAGCTCGTCCAAGGGCGACAAGGCCAAGCTCGCCGCGGCGACGGCCAAGCTGCTGCAGAACTGGAACGCCGCGCTCGACGTGCTTTGGCCGGCGGTCACGCATCCCGACGTGCCGATCTCCGCGGTGGCCTACGGCAGCACCTGGGCGGATGGGGATCGCGTCGCCATTCCCGAATCCGACCTGCCCGCCGGCCTGCCGCCGTGGATGCACGAGCGCGACGGCTGGGCGGTGCGCGTCGGGGCCAGCGAGCTGGCCAAGCGGCGCGACATCACGATCACGGTGCCGTCCGGGATCGTGGCGTGACTCCCCCCGAGCGCCACTGGTTCCCGCTGACGGGGGAGCAGGCGTCCGGGCCGCTGGCGGCAGCCCCGCTGGTGGGCCGGCGCGCGACGCCCGTCGACCCGCTGTCGGGACCGGCGATCGCGCTGGCCGGCCGCATCGTGACGATGGACGACGCCTTCCAGGTGCTGCCCGACGCCGTCCTCTACATCGCCAGGGGCCGCATCGTCGCGGCGCTGCCGCGCACGTCCGCGCCACCGCCAGGATTCGAGGCGACGCCGGTCACGTCGACCGGCGGCACGCTGTTTCCCGGCTTCATCGAGCTGCACAACCACCTGGCCTACAACGCGCTGCCGCTGTGGAGCCCGGTGCCCAGGCTGTACCAGGACCGCGGCCAGTGGCCGACGCACCCGGACTACCGCCGCCTGATCAGCGGCCCGATGACGGTCATCGGCGAGCACCGCGATGCCTCGGGCCGCCCCGCCCTCCTCGCCCCGCTCGTGCGCTACGTGGAATGCAAGTGCCTGATGGGCGGCTGCACCACGAGCCAGGGCATCATGCTCAACAGCAACGCCGGCGTGCAGCGCTTCTTCCGCGGCATCCTGCGCAACGTGGAAAACACCGGGCAGGTCGATCTCTCGGACGCGGACGCGCGCATCGCGGACGTCGACGCCAGGGACGCGCGCAGGTTCCTGGCGCGGCTCGGCAAGGAGCACAGCTGCTTCCTGCTGCACCTGAGCGAGGGCATCACGCGCGCGGGACAGTCGACGTCGACGGCGCGCAAGCATTTCCTGGCCCTCGAGGTGGCGCCCGCCGAATGGGCGATCAACGACACCTTCGCGGGCATCCACGCCGCCGGCCTGCTGGCGGAGGACTTCACCGTGCTCCACGATCACGGCGGCTCGATGGTGTGGTCGCCGCTGAGCAACCTGCTGCTGTACGGCGACACCGCGCGCGTCGATGCCGCGCGGGCGGCGCACGTGCCGATCGGCCTGGGCAGCGACTGGTCGCCCTCGGGCAGCAAGAACCTGCTGGGCGAGATGAAGGTCGCGTGGCTGTATTCGCACCACCGGCTGCACGACCTGTTCAGCCCGCGCGACATCGTCGCGATGGTCACGCGCGACGCCGCCGCCATCCTCAAGTGGCAGCCGGCCCTCGGCACGCTCGAGGCGGGAAAGCACGCCGATGTGTGCGTCGTCGACGGCACCGACGGCGACCCGTACGAGGCCCTGATCCATGCCCCCGAGACGGCCATCCGCCTCGTGATGATCGAGGGCGTCGCCCGCTTCGGCGAGCCCGCGCTGATGCACGCGCTGCACGCGGACGGCGAGACGACGGCCGTCGGCGGACAGGCGCGAGTGCTGTTCCTGAAGGATGCCGACGGGGATCCGGATGTCGAGGCCGTGTCGCTCGCCAGCGCGTCCAGCGCGCTTGCGCAGGCGCTGCGCACCTTGCCCGAGCTGGCGCGGGCGCTCGAGACGCCGCGCGCGCCGCACGCCGCCCGGCTGCTCCTGGACGCGGCGCGCCGTCCGACCTGGACGCTCGCGCTCGACGAGATCCGCGACGACGGCATCGACATGCGCCCTCGCCTGCCCTACGGCGGCCCGTCCGATTTCACCGGGCCGGGCAGCGCCACGCCGAAGGCCTCGGCGCCGCCCTTGTCGGCCCTGCTCGGCGCGATCGAGCTCGACCCGCTGACCGTCGCCGACGACCCGGATTTCCTCGGCCGCATCGCCGCCGAGCCCAACATGCCGGCGGCCATCCGGGACGGCCTGGCGCTCCTGTACTGACGCCGGTGCGTCGGTCCGCAGCGGCGCACGCGATGTCCCTGCCGCCGCCTCCGCGGCAGGCCGGCCGGCCGCGCGCCCGGGCCGCATGACTGCGCTACAGTCAGAAAATGCAGATTCCCACCCCTGCAGCGTGGCTGCCGTGACCCTGCCCTTCGTCGTCGACGAGCCCGAGCTGGAGCAGCAGGAGCGCGCCCTGGCGGCGTCGGGCGAGGCGCGCCTGGACGGACTCGTCGCGCTGGCGTGGCACCTGCGCCAGCGCAATGGCCGGCGGGCCAGCGAGATCGCCGCCGAGGCACGCGCACTGGCGGCGCAACTGGCGCTCGGCGAGGCCTCGGCCCGCAGCGCCGGCCTGAGGCTGGCGCTGGTCGATGCCGAAGTCGGCTGGTGCCAGGCCGACTACGACGGCGCGCAACGCCTGGTGGACGGCGTCATCGCGTCGACGCGCGACGCGCGCGATCTGGCCGACACCGCCGCCGCGGCCGACGCGCACTGGCTGGCCGCCACCCTGGCCAGCGACCTGGGCGACACCGAGCGGCGCGACGCGTCGCTGCAGGCCTGCGAGACGCTCGCGCGCCGGCTGGACGACGCGCAGCGCACGCTGATGACGCAAGCCTGCATCGCGCGCTGGGCGGTGTTCGGCGATCCGCACCGGGCGCGCGAGCGCTGGGGCGACGCGTTCGGCGACGGCAGCGCGCCGTGGCCGGCCGGCGTCACGACCTGGGTGCGCGACTTCTTCGGCAACCTCGCGTTCTCCGACGGCGACAACGGCCCGGCCATCCTGCAGCGCATCCGCGTGCACGAGGACGCGGTCGCCACCGGGCAGCTGCAGCGCGCGGTGATCGCCCTGACCAACATCGGGGCGTGCTTCTCCAACCTCAACGACCACGAGAGCAGCCTCGCCTGGATGCAGCGCGGCCTCGACGAGGCTCGCCGCCTGGGCTGGCCGATGGCCATCGCCGGCGCGCTGGTCCAGCTGGGCGGCATCCTGGCGCCGCTGGGGCGCCACGATGCGGCCATCGAGCTGCTGCAGGAGGCACGCGGCACGCTGGCGATCGCGCCGAAGTCGCGCAACCTCGTGATCGCCCTGCACTACCTCGGCGAGGTGCTGAACCTGCAGGGCAAGCATGCCCAAGCGCTCGACGTGCTGGCCGAACTCGAGGAACGCTCGATCGCGCTGAAGCAGACCGACATGCTGATGGAGGTGCGCCTCGCGCGCGCGGTCGCGCACGCGGGCCTGGGCCGGCGCGCACAGGCGCTCGCCCTCGCGCGCGACGCGCTGGCCGACTGCCGGGCCTTCAACCGCCGCACGATCGAGATCCGCGTGCTCATGGAGCTCGCGCGCCTGCACACCACGGTGCCCGCCGGCGAGCCGCCCGCGGGCGCCGACGATCACGCGGCGGCACTGGCCTGCCTGCGCGAGGCGGTGGCGATCTGCAATTCGATGGAGGGCTACCAGATCTCCGGCGAGCTCTACGATGCCCTCGCGCGCGAGCACGCACACGCCGGCGAGCACGCCGTCGCCTACGAGGTGTCACGCCAGGCCGCCGCCGCGCGCGAGGCCACCACCAGCACCGCCGCGCTGAACCGGTCGATCGCGATGCAGATCGGCTTCCAGACCGAGCGTGCCCGCGCGGACGCCGAACTCCAGCGCTCGCTGGCGAGCACGCTCCAGCAGACGACGGCGACGTTGGAGACGCTCGGCGCGATCGGCCAGGAGATCACGCGCCACCTCGACGAGCGCGCCGTGTTCGACATCCTGCGTGCGCACGTGCACGAGCTGCTGGACGCGACGCACATGTCGATCTGGACGGTCGCCGCCGACGGCGCCGGCATCGAGCTGGCGTTCGGCATCGACGAGGGCCAGCCCATGCTGCCGGGACGCCGCGTCGCGATGGACAGCCAGCAGTCCAACGTCGCGCGCTGCGCGCGCACGCGCGGCGAGATCCTGCGGCGCGAGGCGCCCGCCGGCTTCAACCCGAACCACATCCCGGGCACGCTGCGTTCGGCCAGCGCGCTGTACGCGCCGCTGGTGGTGGGCGACAGCCTGCTGGGCGTGATGTCGATCCAGTCGCCGCAGGCCGACGCCTACGGCGAGCGCGAGCGGCTGATCTTCCGCACGCTGTGTGCCTACGGCGCCATCGGCCTGCACAATTCGCGCGCCTACAAGCTGCTGGGCGCCACCCTCGGCGAGCTGCAGCAGGCGCAGGAGGAGCTCGCGCGCAAGAACGCGCTGCTCGAACAGGCGTACCTGCAGCAGCAGGAGGCCAGCTTCACCGACCCGCTGACGCAGCTGCGCAACCGGCGCTTCCTGATGGCGCACATCGAGGAGGAGATCGCACTGACGCTGCGCCGCTTCGAGCACGCGCAGCGCCAGCCGTCCACCGATCCCTCACTCGATCACGACCTCGTCTTCTACATGCTGGACATCGACTTCTTCAAGTCGGTCAACGACCAGCACGGCCACGCCGCGGGCGACGCGGTGCTGATGGAGGCGGCGTGCCGGCTGCGCGGGGCGATCCGCGAGTCCGACTTCCTGATCCGCTGGGGCGGCGAGGAGTTCCTGCTGGTGGCGCGCGCGACGCACGCCGGCGAAGGCGCCGTGCTGGCCGAGCGCCTGCGCGGCGCCGTGGCGGAGCAGCCATTCGCGATCGGCGACGGCAAGGCGCTGCCCGTGACCTGCTCCATCGGCTTCGCCAGCTTCCCGTTCTGCGCCGCGCAGCCGCGGCTGGCGACGTGGTCGGAGGTGACGCGCATCGCCGACCAGGCCCTCTATCTCGCCAAGCAGGACGGGCGCAACCGCTGGGCCGGCGTCGAGGCGGCACGGTCGCCGCGCGATCGCGGGCATTTCGAGCAGATCTGCCGCGACCCGCGCTCGGCCGAGGAGGCCGGCGACGTCACGATCCTGCGTGGCTGGCGCCCCGAGTCGCGGTCTCAGCGGTAGTCGCGCACGATCTCCAGCAACGCGCCGAGGTGGCGTTCGTAGTGCTTCCAGCGCGCCACCGACGTGCGGTAGATCGGCTTGCGCACCTGCGCGACGCTGGCCGTGCGCACGATGCGGCGGTTCTCGTGGAAACCCAGGCAGCGCGCGTCCCAGGGCAGCCCGAGATACTCGACGAGCCGGCGCGCCTGGTTCTCGAAGTCGGACACCATGGTTTCGTAGGACACGTCCAGGATGCGGCCGGCGGGCAAGGTCTCGTGCCAGTGCCGCATCAATTCGTGATACGTGACCCAGTATCGTCCGGTCGCCTCCAGGTCATAGGTATAGCCAAGGTTGTCGCCGATGAACAGGCGTGAGAAGCACGAGAAGCAGGAATCCATGGGGTCGCGCATCGAATGGATGATGCGCGCGCCCGGGAACATCAGGTGGATCAGGCCCAGGTGCTGGAAATTGTCCGGCAGCTTGTCGACCACGTGGGTGGCGTCCGGCGCGAGCTCGCGGATGCGTTCGATATAGCGCCGGCCGAGCTGCAGATACTCGTCCGTCGAATATCCCGCCAGGGTTTGCGGAAACCCGGCCGGGCCGCGCGCTTCGTCGACGTGCAGGGTTTCCGGAAGCCAGGTCAGCTCGCCCGCGCCGTGCACGGTCGGCAGCGTCGCCAGCACCTGCTCCAGCAGCGACGTGCCCGATCGCGGCATGCCCACGATGAACACGGGCGTCGGCCCGCCGGCGGCGGGCGGGACGGCGTGGGCGGCGAGGTGCTCGCGCGTGAAGGTGGCGATGATGCGGCGCTGCAGGGCCAGGTGCGCCCCCTCGTCCCAGCGCGTGCTGGCGTTCTTGGTCCGGTTGCCTTCGGCGTACGCGCTGAACGATTCGTCGTGGCGGCCGGTATCTTCCAGCATCTTGCCGATCGTGAACCAGTATCGGGCGCGCCCCTCCGCGGGCAGCGACGAAACCCGGTGCTGCTGCGACAGCAATTGCCCGACGTGCGGGTCATTTGCCCGGTAGGTCTTGAACTGGGCCAGATTGCAGTGCGCCTCGATCTGCAGCGGCTGCAATTGAAGAACGCGCTCGAACGTGGCTTTGGCCTCGTCGACGAATCCCTGGGTGCGCAGGCAGCTGCCGAGATTGTTCAGCGCCTCCAGATAATCGGGCCGGTATGCCAGCGCCTGCCGGTACCGGGCGATGGCGCGATCGGTTTCCTCGCGTTCCTGCAGCAGGATGCCCAGGTTGTAATGGGCGACGGCGAAATCGGGTTTCAGCTCGATGGCGCGCACGAAATGCGCCTCGGCCTGCGGCAATTGCCCGAGCCGGCGCAGGCAATTGCCGAGATTCGCGTGCGCCTCGGCCAGCCGCGGGTCCAGCGCGAGCGCGGCACGGTAGCTCTTCTGGGCATCGTCGAAGCGCTGCAGCGCCTCCAGCGCGATGCCCAGCGCGTTGCGCAGTGCGGCGTCGCGCGGCATCAGGCTCAGCGCGGCACGAAGCGGTGCCTCGGCCTCGGCGTGGCGGCCCACGGCCACCAGCAGCAGGCCCAGGTTGGCCTGCGCGGGCGCGAGGTCGGGCCGCAGCGCGGCCGCCTTGCGCATGCAGGCGATGGCCTCGTCCGGCGCGCCGCGGCCCGCGGCGGCGATGCCCTGTTGCAGCAGCTCGCCGGCACGGCGGGCCGCGGCCTCGGCCTGGGCGGGTTCGAAACGTTCGGCGTCCTGCAGCGTGGTCATGGGGAGGCGGGGGCGGGCTGGCGGGCTCGCGGTCGGGCGTCTGGCGCGACCGCAGTCGGCGGGCGCCATCGCTGGATGCGCGAAGGCGGCGCCCGCAGTGTGCCATCGGCGCGGTCGCGACGACCCCCGGGTGATACCGCGTTTCCGGTAGCCAGGCTGAGCGCTGGCTGAGCCGGCCGCCGCGCCTCAGCGCACGACCAGCGTCTGGATCGCGTGCGCCGGGATGGACACCTTCGCCTCGGCCTGGCCGACGAAGAAGCGGTAGTCGACCGGCTTGTCGGTGCCGTTCATCACCACGGTGGCGAGCGAGCCGTCGGGGTTGGCGAACGCCGTGGCCAGCAGGTTCGAACGGCTGCTCGCCGCCTCGACGCGGTGCGCGCCCGGCCGGATGAACTTCGAGAAGTGGCCGAGATAGTAGTAGCTCGGCGTGAACGTGAGCTGCCCGGTGCGCGTGTCGGCATGGACAGGTGCGAAGCAGAAGTTGCCGACGTGGTTCGGGCCGCCCTTCTCGTCGAGCAGGATGTTCCAGTCGGTCCAGCCCTCGGCGCCGTTGTTGAAGTCGTTGATCAGCGCCGTGCCGTAGCGCTCGGCGTTGGCGAACGACTGCATCCGCGCCGGATCGAAGCCCTCGACGGTCGCCTCGGTCAGCAGCAGGTGCTTGGCCGGCCAGGCGCGATGCACGGCGCCCACGTTGGCGAACATCGGTGCGCCGCCGGCCCAGGTCTCGTACCAGTGGAAGCCCATGCCCCAGGCATACTTCGATGCCTCCGGGTCGTCGAAGATCACGCGGGCGCGCTGCGTCATCAGGTCGCGGTTGTGGTCCCAGACGATGATCCTGCGGTCGCCGAGGCCCGCTCGCGCCATCACCGGGCCCAGGTGGTTCTTCAGGAAGTCGCGCTCCTGCTCTGCGCTGTAGGTCATCGACTCCCAGCGCTGCCGGGCCATCGGCTCGTTCTGCACGGTGATGCCCCAGATCGGGATGCCTTCCTTGTCGTAGGCGCGGATGAACAGCGTGTAGTAGCGTGCCCAGGCCTCGGCGAACTCGGGCTTGAGCTGGCCGCCCTGCAGCATGCTGCCGTTGGTCTTCATGAACGCAGGCGCGCTCCACGGGCTCGCGAACGTCGTCAGGTGGCCGCCGGCCGCGGCGATCGCGCGCTTGAGCAGCGGGATGCGGAACTCGCGGTCGTGCGCGATGGAGAAGCTGTCGAGCGTCGCATCGCCTTCGGCCACGTAGGTGTAGCTGCCGCTGCTGAAGTCGGAACTGTGGATGGTGGTGCGGGCGAGCGTGTAGCCGATGCCGTCGACCGGGTCGTAGTAGGCGCGCAGCAGGTGTGCCTGCTCCCTGGGCGGCAGCTTCGCGAAGACCTCGGCGCTGGCGTCCGTGATCGCGCCGCCGATGCCCAGCAGCGTCTGGTAGGCCTTGGCCGGATCGACGAACACCGACACGTCGCCCTCGGGCGGCTGCACGCCCGGCGCGAACGTCGAGGTACTGGCGGCGAGGCGGTCCGCGCTGCCCGCGGCCGTGGTGTGGATCTCCAGCGTGGCACCGGCGGCGGTGGCCTGGGCCAGGCTGATCGCGCAGGCGACGGCGGCGGGAAGGACGGAATTCATGCAGTCTCCGGAGGTCGGCGGGAAGCGTCCGTGCCGCGGCGGGTGACAGTCCTCGGGGGCGTTCGGATCGCCATGTTACCGCTGATTTGAAAGCGGTTTCATGGCAATCCGTCCGAGGCGAGCGGAATCCGTCGCGCCCGGCGCCGGTGGTACAAACGCCCACCGCCTCCCCACCACCCGGTCCGCCATGAAGACTGTCCGTCTCGCCCTCGCCCTGCTGCTCGCCCTGGCTGCCGCGGCCGTCCCTGCGCAGGACGTCTCGAGCCGCGTCCGGGACGGCTACGCCGACTCCGGCGGCGTGCGCATCCATTACGTGACGCTGGGCGATCCCCACGCCGCGCCGGTGCTGATGATCCACGGCTTCCCGGACTACTGGTACGCGTGGCGCGCGCTGATGGCCGGCCTCGCGCGCGACCACTACGTCATCGCGATCGACCAGCGCGGCTACAACCTGTCCGACCATCCGGCCGGCGAGCAGAACTACCAGTTGAACCACCTGGTCGGCGACGTCGCCGCGGTGCTGAAGCAGGCAGGCCTGCCCAAGGCGGCGATCATCGGGCACGACTGGGGCGGCGTCGTGGCCTGGCAGGTGGCCATGGACCGGCCCGAGCTGGTCGACCGGCTCGTGATCCTGAACCTGCCGCACGTGCGGGGCCTGCGCCGCGAGCTGGCGACGAACCCGCAGCAGGCCAGGAGCAGCGCCTACGCCCGCTTCTTCCAGCAGGACGACGCCTGGAAGAAGCCGAGCGTCGCGCAGCTGGTGGACATCGCCGTTCCCGACAAGGCCGACACCGACACCCGCGACAAGTACACGCAGGCGATGCAGCGCTCCAGCATCGAGGCGATGGTCGACTACTACCGCCAGAACTACCCGCGCGAGCCGTACGCGCCGGACACCTCGCCCGTGACCAGGGTGCATGCGCCCGTGCTGGTGATCCACGGCCTGGACGACCCGTTCCTGCTGCCCGGCGCGCTGGACGGCACCTGGCAATGGGTGGACGACACGCTGACGGTCGTGACGCTGCCGCACGTCGGCCACTTCGTGCTGCGCGACGCGCCGGACCGGGTCGTGCCGCTGGTCGCGGAGTGGCTCGCGCATTGAGGGCGAAGATTTATTTCCACGGGCGCGTAAGGACCGGCGCGGTCGCGCGACAGATGGAGGTGCCGCACTTTCAGCGCGCATCATCCACAACCGTCAAGGAGTTCCAGCCATGGACAAGCAAGTCTTCATCCGCGCCGCCCTCGCCTCCGTCCTCGCCCTCGGCGCGCTCGCCGCGCACGCCGGCCCGGCCGCGCCGCAACCGGACAAGGACAAGTGCTTCGGCGTCGCCAAGGCCGGCGCCAACGACTGCGCCAGCGCCACCGGGTCGCACTCGTGCGCGGGCACCGCCACCAAGGACAACGACAAGGGTGACTGGAAGTACGTCGACAAGGGCACCTGCGAGAAGATGGGCGGCTCGACGATGGCGCCGAAGAAGTAATCCCGCGTCGTCCGCATCTTCACGAAAGCCAGGCATGACCGCCGCCCCACCCGCGCCCGTCGGTGCCGGCATCGGCCTGCGCCAGCCGCACTACCGTGAGGTGTTCGAGCGGCGGCCCGCGCTGGCGTTCGTCGAGGTGCACAGCGAGAACTTCTTCCTCGCGGGGGGCGCGTCCATGCATGCGCTGGAGCGCGCGCGGGCCGCCTACCCGGTCAGCCTGCACGGCGTCGGCCTGTCGCTGGGCTCGGCCGACCGGCTCGCCGGCGAGCATCTGGCCAGCCTCAAGCGGCTGGTCGACCGCGTCGAGCCGGCGCTCGTCTCGGAGCACCTGTGCTGGGGCGGCGTCGGCGGCGTGCACTTCAACGACCTGTTGCCGCTGCCCTACACCCGCGAGGCGCTGGCGCTGCTGGCCGATCGCGTCGACCACGTGCAGTCCGTGCTGAAGCGCCAGGTGCTGCTCGAGAACCTCTCGGCGTACGTCGAATGCCGCGACAGCCAGATGACCGAGACCGCCTTCCTGGCCGAACTGGCGCGCCGCACCGGCTGCGGCCTGCTGCTCGATCTCAACAACCTGTACGTCAACGCGAGGAACTTCGGCTTCGACGCGGCCGAACGGCTCGATGCGTTGGACGCGGCCAGCATCGGCCAGATCCACCTCGCCGGCCACGACGTGGTCGACGACTGCCTCGTCGACACGCACGGCGCCATCGTGTGCGAGCCGGTGTGGTCGCTCTACGCGGACGCGGTGCGGCGCTTCGGCCCGAAGCCGACGCTGATCGAATGGGACACCGACCTGCCCGCCCTCGACGTCCTGCTGCAGCAGGCCGCCCAGGCCCGCGACATCGCCGACCGCGAGGCTGCCCATGCCTGAACTGCTCGCCTTCCAGTCGGACTTCGCGGCCGCCCTGCGCGATCGCGCGCGCACGCCCGCGGTCGCGCGCTGGCTCGCGGGCGAGGCCGATGTCGTCGACCGCCGCATGGCGATCTACCGCGCCAACATGGTGGCGGCGGCCGACAAGGCGCTGTCCGCCGCGTATCCGGTGATCCGCCAGGTCGTGGGCGGCGAGTTCTTCCATGGCCTGGCGCGCGAACACCAGCGCGGCACGCCGTCGACCAGCGGCGACCTGACCAGCTTCGGTGCCACGTTCGATGCCTTCCTGGCGTCGTTCGAGCACGTGCAGGACATGCCCTGGCTGCCCGACCTGGCGCGGCTGGAGTGGGCCGCGCACCTGGCGTACGGCGCCGCGGATGCGCCCGGCTGGGATGCGGCCGTGCTCGCCGCGATCGCGCCGGAGCGCCTGGACGCCATCCGCTTCCGGTGGTCGCCCGGGCTCGCCGTCGTGCGGTCCGCCTATCCGGTCGTGCGGGTCTGGACGATCCACCAGCCCGGCTTCGACGGGGCGTTCGAGGTGGACTGGCAGCGCGCGGAGACGGCACTCGTGGCGCGCGACGGCTTCGCCGTCACGGTCAGCCACTGCCCGCCCGCCGACGCCAGCTTCATCGAGGCCTCGCTCCGCGGCGCGACCCTGGCAGACGCCGCGTCGGCCACGCTCGACCACCATCCCGACTTCGACCTCGGCGCCCTGCTGGCGCGCGCCTTCGCGGCGCGCCTGGTCTGTGGCGTCATCGACTGAAACACCCGACATGCGACAACTCATCCAACGCGCCCTCGTCCTGACGAGCCTGGCGGATCACCTGCAACCACTGGCGCTGCTGGCGCTGCGCCTGTACGTCTCGTCGGTCTTCTTTCGCGCCGGCGTCATCAAGGTCTCCGACTGGGGCGCGACGCTGGCGCTGTTCCACGACGAATACAAGGTGCCGCTGCTGCCGCCGGACGTCGCGGCCTGCGTCGGCGCGTTCGGCGAACTCGCGTTCCCGGTGCTGATCACGCTGGGCCTGGCCGGCCGGTTCGGCGCCGCCGGCCTGTTCATCGTCAACGCGATGGCGGTGATCTCGTATCCGCAGCTGTGGGGCTTCGACTGCCCCGCCGCGATCCACATGCACTTCGTGTGGGGCACGATCCTGGCGGCACTGGTGCTGTTCGGGCCCGGCCGGCTGTCCGTCGACGCCGTCGTGCTGCGGCGCCTGGGCCTGGCGCCACGCGCCGCGGCCGCCTGAGCGCGGTCAGCGGCCGATGAAGCGCTGCACGAGATCCAGCAGCGTCTCGACCTTGAACGGCTTGCGCAGGAACGCGTCGTAGCCGTCGAACTGCTCGCGGATCGCGGCCTCGGGCAGGCCGCTGTTGAGGATGATCTTCGTGCCGGTGAACTGTGCGTCGGCGCGCAGCTCGCGCGAGAACTCGGCCCCGTTCATCAGCGGCATCATGAAGTCGACGATGACCAGATCGGGCACGACGTCGCGGGCCTGGATGAGCGCCTGGCGGCCATTGACGGCGCAGAAGGCCCGGTAGCCCTCCTCTTCCAGGATCAGGCTCAGGACTTCCGCACTGCCCAGTTCGTCGTCGACGACAAGAATGGTCTTCACACGATGCCTCTATCCCGCGCCGTCATTTCGACGGTGAGGGCGCGGGCCCTTCCGGGCTGGCGACGGGCTGCGCCGAAGGAATGACGTCGCCGTCGGCCCGATAGGTTCCGGCAATGTGCATTCCTTGCGAATCGATCTTCAGCCGCCGCAGCCCTGCCTCGTACTCGGTGTCGCGCATCTTGATGATCGTGAGCAGCCGCTCGACATGGCCCTCGTCGTGCACGAAGCGCAGGAAGAACAGGTTGTCGACGAGGCCCGAGACGCCCCAGGGCATCGAGACGACGCTGCTGACGACGTCGCGCGTCTCGAGGGTCATCAGCACCGTCACGCGACGGTTGCGCAGCTCGTTGACGAGGCAGGAGAAGAAGCGCGTGATCCGTTCCGGGTAGACGGTGGATTCGAGGAAGCCGGACAAGCCGTCGATCACCAGGCGGCGCACCGCGCGCCGCGAGACGGCGGCGAGCAGCCGCTCGGCGATCTCGTCGACGGTCGCCTCGACCGGCGACTGCCACATCAGCTCCACCGCGCCCGAGGCCACGAGGGGCTCGAGAGCCATGCCCATCGAGCGCGCCTTGGATCGCAGCCGGTCGGGACCCTCGAAGAAACCGAGGTGCAGGCCCGGCTCCTCGGGCGTGCTCGCGTGCAGGAAGTGCAGGCCCAGCGTCGTCTTGCCGGTGCCGGTGGATCCGATGACCACCGTCGCGCTGGAGGCCGGGACGCCCCGGATCGCCAGCAGCGCGTCCAGCGAGGGGACGCCGCTGGTGACCGCGCCTTCGCTGGTGGTGGTGTCGGCGGCCGCGATGCGGTACAGCGATTCGATGCGCGGAAAGACGGTGATGCCGTCGTTGTCGATGCGCATCGAGTGCTTGCCGCGCAGCGGGCCGGCACCGCGGAACTTGCGCACCTGGATCGAGCGCTCGGAGCGCGCGTCGAACAGCTTGTCCTCCAGCTCGACGAGGCCATCGACCATCGTGTGCTCGGCCGCCATGCGGTGGATGTTGCCGCTGGTCAGCAGCAGCACCGTGCAGTCCTGCAGCACGGCGATGCTCTGCAGCTCGTGGATGAACTTCTTCAGGTCGATGTCGCTCGCGCCCTCCGAGGCCGCCACCAGTCCGTCGAGCACCAGCACGCCCACCTTGCGGGTGCGCATCTCGCGCCGCAGCACGGACATCAGGCCCTTCAGCCCCGAGGTCTCGAGCTCGTGGAAGGCGCTGATGTAGGCCAGCTTGTCGGGGAAGGCGCGCACGTCGAAGAACGACAGCGCCGACAGGTGCTGGATCATGCGCGAGTGCGATTCGGCCAGCAGCGTCACGTACACGGCCGCCCCGCCCTCGGCGACGTGGCCGTAGCAGATCTGGTTGGCCAGGATCGTCTTCCCGCAGCCCGGCAGGCCCTGGATGATGTAGACGCCGGTGCGGAACAGGCCGCCACCGAGGATCTGGTCGAGCCCCGGGACGGAACTGCGCAGGCGCTCGATGGGCGGGACGTTGTCGGTGGTCGAGGAGGTCATCGGTTCGTGCTCGTGTCGTCCCGTTCGGGAATTCGGACGGTGAAGGCGCAGCCCTGCCGGGGGAGGCTCTCCACCGAGATCTGGCCGCCCATCGACTGCACGAGCCGGGACACGATCCACAGCCCCAGCCCCGTGCCTGCACCCCGGGCGGAATGGGTCGCCACCACGAACTTGTCGAAGATCGTCTCCTGGTCCGCGGCGGCGATGCCATGGCCATTGTCCTCGACTTGCAGCACCCACCAGTGCTGGCCCGACGACAGCCGGATGGTCACGTCGCTGGCACCGGAGTGCTTGAAGGCGTTGAGCAGCAGGTTGTCGACCACCTGCTCGAGCGCGACC
>Ga0207695_10002322_pt1 | contig 28360 bp, 18 predicted proteins | sample KBSC54metaG_FD_184354 | JGI IMG/M metagenome (GOLD analysis project Ga0207695, IMG submission 184354) | Corn rhizosphere microbial communities from Kellogg Biological Station, Michigan, USA - KBS C5-4 metaG (SPAdes) (version 2) | ecosystem: Host-associated > Plants > Roots > Rhizosphere > Soil...
ACGCGCCCGAGTCGACTTCCTGCTGACCCGCACGGCGTGGCGTGATAGCCGCGGCGTAAACGCCGTCGATGGAAGACATAGAAGTACTGTCTTACCAATTTACTGGATGGTTTGGGTGGCTTGCTGGCGGACGATCCGATTGGTGACGCGGGCGACCAACCGCCGGGGATCCAGGAGGTGCTGCGGCTTGAACATCCGCTGCGACCAGCGGAAGCCAGGATCGAACTCAATTCCCAGAAAGTAACCGATTTCGCGATACACGCAGTAGCAGACGCGGCCTTGCAGTTCGCCCTTGGGGTACATGATCCGCAGACTCGTTTCCAGGGGTATCGGGGAATCGACCTGGACGCAGGCGCCAGAGAGCGAAATGTCTTCGAGGTTGGCCACAGTCCGGCGGACGTGCCCCTCTCTATCTTTCCAGCGGATGTCCACGATATCCGCGCAAAGCATCCGAGTTTCGACCCGGCGATTCTGCATACGAACCTCTTATCGGCCTCTCCAGCGCAAAGGATTAGCAATCCTATGTAACAGAATCACCTTACACGATTGTAAGAAACCTTTCGGCAACCCCGTACTGGTACATTCAAACCTACAGCATATGACTCGTTCCGCCGTGGTTTCGTTTCTCATAGTCCTGCTTCTTTTCGGCTTTGCCGTTCCTTATTGGAAAGGTCTGGACTTCCTCGATGCCTTCCTGCTGCTGATGTCTTGCTGCGTTCCGCTGGTCCTGGTCGCACCCACGATGGCCGGGTCCTTCCACCCCGACGACGTGGCTAGTCAAGTGATTAGAACGGCTGGATACTCGTGGATCCTCGCACTATTAATCCTGGTGAACGGAATCGGAATCGTCAACCTCACCCACCGGTTTGGATCTCTGCTGATTCCCCCGGTGGGCTTTCTGGCCGGAGCGCTGGCGATGAACCTGGCTTGCGGTCTGTTCCTCGCGGCTGAGACCGCCCTGTTGATCCGAAAAATCGGGTCGCAGGGGGCGCTGCGACGGGTTCGTTTTTCATTTTTCGCCGTCCTGATCGCGGTGGTATGCTACGTCCGGTTCGCGCCGCCGACCTGGCAGCGGGTAGCCTCGCAATTGATGACGTCCGAAGGAGTTACGCGACTCTTGGCCGGCATTTGCGTGCTCTTCGCGGCCCTAACTGCCTTGATCTGGAAAAACGCCACAGCGCCAGCCTCGAATACAGCTTAGACTACGATTTTCCAGGGTGGGCGCGCTTCGCGCGAGAGGTATTTTCGGGCTTCGGCTTGGTTCACGGTCCACTTCTGCTCATCCCAGTCGAGCCGCAGCTTACTGCGAAGCGCCACGTTTCCAAGCAGGCAGGTGCTGGTGGAGCGGGCGCATTTCTCGATGTCGCTGATGGGCTTCTCGCGCGTCTTCACGCACTGCAGGAAATTGGCCCAGTGCGCCATGTTGGAGTTGTTCGAGGATTTGACCTCGATCGGCTCGGCGTCCGGCTTTTCCGAGACTAGAATGTAGCTGGAGCGATCGACGTACAGCGTGGCCAGGTCTCCGCAGAACAGGATTCCACCGGGCTTCTTGAACATGGATTGCTTGTTGCCTTCGCGATTCTCGTAGGTGCCGATGAAGCCGGGGTATTCGTATACAACGTGTAGAGTATCCGGCGTGTCGCGGTTGTCTTTGAGGCGGAACTTCTCGCCCATGGCGGCGATGCTGCGGGGCATCTGCTCGTCGAACGCCATTTGGACGATGTCGAGCCAGTGCACGCCCCAATCGGTCATCATGCCGCCGGCATAGTCCCAGAACCAGCGGAACGATGAGAAATATTTGTCTTTGGGATCGACGCCGAAGCGATTGGCATTGAACTCGTGCTTCGGCGCGGGGCCCAGCCACATGTCCCAATCGAGTGTTGGAGGCGGAGTGCCATCCGGGGGATTGCCGAGGGCTTCGACCGGCGTAGTGCCGTAATTCCAGGTGTGGACGGCTGTCACCTGTCCGAGATCGCCGCTCTTCACTATCTGCGTGGCTTTCTGGAAGTGCTCACCGGACCGCTGCATGGTGCCGGCTTGCACGACGCGGTTGTATTTGCGCGCCGCCTGCACCATCAGTTTGGATTCCTGAATGGTGACGGACACCGGCTTTTCAACGTAGACGTCTTTGCCCGCTTTGCAGGCTTCTACGGTCATGTAGGCGTGCCAGTGATCCGGGGTGGCAATGCAGACGACGTCGATTGATTTGTCGGCCAGAATATCGCGGAAATCCTTCACGGGCTTCGCTGATGCTCCGGCCGGCTGCTTCCGGCTTAGATCGACTGCCCAATCCAGGTTTCGCTCGAACACATCACAGACTGACGCGACTTCGAGGTTCTCCTGCTTCATCGCGATGATCAGGTTCGCGCGGCCCATTTTGCCCATTCCGATGAAGCCGGCGCGGACCTTGTCGTTGGCGCCTTTAACATTCCCGGTGAAGAGCGACGTTGTCAGGGCGGCGGTTCCAGCCACTTTTAGAAAGTCTCTACGATCGTTTTCCATGGTTATCATTTGACGACGATGTTTACGAGTTTGTCGGGCACGACGATAATTTTCACGACCTGCTTTCCGGCCGTGAATGGTTGGATTTTATCATCGCTCTGTGCGATCCGTTTGAGCTCTTCCTCGGAAGTTCCGAATGGGACCGTAACGCGGTTTCGCACCTTCCCATTTACCTGAATGACGATTTCAGCGCCTACTTCGCGGGCCAGTTCCTCGTCGAATGCGGGCCACGTCTGTTTGAATACCGGACCTGTACGGCCCATATCCTCCCACATCTCTTCGGCCATGTACGGGGCGAACGGCCCTAACAGCAGGGTCAGCTTTTCAAGGACTTCCGCCAGCACGGACGGGGTCAGTTCGTTCTCCGATGCGTAGAGTTCGTTCACGAGTTCCATGACGGCGGCGATGGACGTGTTGAAGTGCCAGCGCGTTTCGAAGTCGTTGGTGACTTTGCGAATGGTTTGGTGGAGCTTCCGCAGGACCTTCGCGTCCGCGGCGGTGCGAGGAGCAGGGTCGCCAGCTCTCGCGCGATCGAGGTTGCGCGTGATGAAACGGTACACCCGGCCTAGAAAGCGGCTGCCGCCTTCGGCTCCGCTGTCGGTCCAGTCGAGGTCTTTCTCGGGGGGCGCGGCGAACAATTCGAAGACACGGCCGGTATCGGCTCCGAAGCGCTCGATCATTTCGTCGGCGCTCACGACGTTACCTTTGCTCTTCGACATCTTGGCTCCGTCTTTGATGACCATGCCTTGCGTGAAGAGGCGCTTGACGGGCTCGTCGTTCTGGATGATTCCGATGTCGCGCATGACTTTTGTCCAGAAGCGCGAATAGATCAGATGCAGGATGGCGTGTTCGACTCCTCCGATGTATTGATCGATAGGGAACCAGTAGGCGATCTTGGTTGAATCGAACGGCGCTTTGGAATTGTGGGCGTCGCAGTAGCGGTAGAAATACCAGGACGAATCGACGAACGTATCCATGGTGTCGGTTTCACGGCGGGCGGGGCCGCCACACTTTGGGCATGTTACGTTGACGAACTCCGGAACGTTTTCGAGCGGCGAGCGGCCTTGGCCGGTGATCTCGATATCCAGTGGCAGCAAGACCGGCAGATCCTGTTCCGGAACGGGAACAACTCCATCGTTGGGGCAGTGGATTACAGGAATCGGCGTGCCCCAGTAACGCTGGCGCGAGACTCCCCAGTCTTTGAGACGGAAGGTGATGGCTTTCTCGCCGAAGCCTTCTGCCTGGGCCTTGGCGCTCATGCGGTCGCGGGCTTCCGCGTCTGTGAGGCCGGAGTATTCGCCCGAATCGTGCAAGATTCCCTCGTCGGGATAGGGGAGTATCGGGGTGTCAATATCCGCGGGCCACACTACTGGCTTGATCGGAATTCCGTACTTGGTGCAGAACTCGAAGTCGCGTTCGTCATGTGCGGGAACGGCCATGATCGCGCCGGTTCCGTAGCCCATGAGGACGAAGTCTCCAACCCAGACAGGCACCTTTTCGCCGCTGAAGGGATTCACGGCGTAGTGACCGGTGAAGAAGCCGTTCTTCTCGAGTTCGGCCGGATCTTTTCGGGCCTGCGTGTCGATCATCACCTTGATTTTGGGCTGATCGGCGGCGGAGACCAGGTCCTTGATGTAGGGATGTCCGGGGGCCAGGATCACGCAGGTGGCTCCGAAGATGGTGTCGATTCGCGTGGTGAAGACGCGGATCTTGTTTCCGGATTCGGCGAGGGCGAAGTCGATCTCGGCTCCTTCACTTCGTCCGATCCAGTTGCGCTGCATGGTCAGGACGCGGTCGGGCCAGCCCCCTTCGAGCTTGTCGATATCGGCCAGCAGTTCGTCCGCGTATTTAGTGATCTTGAGAAACCACTGCGTCAGTTCGCGCTGTTCCACGCGTGTGCTCTCGTGACGCCAGCAACAGCCGTCAACCACTTGCTCATTGGCCAGGACGGTGGCGCACTCGGGACACCAGTTGACTAGCGCCTGTTTGCGATAGGCGATGCCACGCTCCAGCATCTTGAGGAAGAACCACTGATTCCAGCGGTAATACTCGGGATCGCAGGTGGCGACTTCGAGATCCCAGTCGTAGCTGAAGGCCATGCGGTTGTGCTGGCGCTTCATTTCGGCTATATTGGCGCGGGTCCATTCGTCTGGCCGGCGATTGTTCTTGATGGCCGCATTTTCCGCCGGCAGACCGAACGCGTCCCAACCCATCGGATGGAGGACGTTGAAGCCTCGCATCCACTTAAAGCGCGCAAGGGCGTCGCCGATGGCGTAATTGCGCAGGTGCCCAATGTGCAGGGTGCCGCTGGGATAGGGTAGCATTTCGAGCACGTAGTACTTGGGCTTTGTAGGATTTTGCTCGGGCCGGTATAGCGCGGGGTCGTGCATCCAGCGCTCCTGCCACTTCAACTCGATTTGCTTGTGGTCGTATTGCTTTTCCGGCATAGACTCTTTAATGTGTCCAGATTTCGGCGATCGTCGCCTTCGTTCTCAACCGGCGTTTCGAGAATGAAAGCTTTCGAGCGCAGTTTTGGATGGGTCAGAAGGCGGCGAAACCCGTCAATTCCAATATAGCCTTCTCCGATGTTTTGATGCCGGTCGACGTGCGAGCCCAGGGGTGTTTTGGAATCGTTGGCGTGGAACACAGGGATGTTTTCCAGACCGAGAACGGTGGCGGCGTTGCGGACTGTGTTGCGGAGTCCTTGCTCGGTGGATAGATTGTAGAGGCCGCTGGCGAGGCAGTGGGCCGTGTCGAGGCAGTAGCCGATAGGGAAAGCGCAGACATCCTGGGCGAGTTTGCGGATGGCAGCTAATTCTTCGAAACAGCTTCCGATGGAGGCTCCCTGGCCGGCGGTGTTCTCCAGGAGAATTTGGAGTTTGCCGGGATGGAGGCCTTTTGCGGCTTCGCCTAGCGCTACAGCGATGGCTAGGATTCCCTGCTCCAGCGTGTGGCCTTTGTAATTGCCGGGGTGCATGACGAGGTAGTCAGCTTCGATGGCGATTCCGCGTTGCAGTTCGGCTCGGAAGGCCGCGATGGATTGTGCGCGGAGAATGGGGTCGATTGAGGCGAGGTTGATCAGGTAGTTGTCGTGGATAACCAGGGGATTCAGGTCGTATTCTTCGCGGAGTCTGGAGAGACCGCGTACATCGGCTGGGTCGGGCATGGTGGCGCGCCACATTCTTGGGCTGGCGGAGAAGATTTGGAAGGTATTGGCTCCGAGGCGGATGGCTTCTAGCGCAGAGTTTTCCAGGGAACGGGCTATGGAGGTGTGGATGCCTAGGCGCAAGAGACTTATGGTAGCAGGACGGCAGTTGTCGGGAGGCAGAGGACAATAGTCAGGTGACACCTCGTGTGCTTGGGCGCAGCTTGGGCTTGGCCGGTGATAGGTGTTGGTGCTTCTTGGGTTTAGGCGTCTAATTTTGGCTCCTCCGCCGGTGAATTTTGCGGCTGTGGCATTGCCTTGGGCTCGGGGCGGACAATTTCCAGGGGTTTTGGGGCCGGTTTTGGGGTGGCGTTACCTTCGTTCTTGCATATTGGCTGTTGTTCGCATGTGATTACTTCTTCGGTGGCTTCAGCGGCTTCGTCGGCCCGGCGGTCTTTTTGCACTCGGCGCAGTTCGGCAGCGGCGTGACGGAGTTGGCGGTGATAGCGCGCTTCGTAACGCGAGAGGTTGGCCAGGGTCTTGGACTCATTCATCTCTTTTTCGAAGGCGATGGCGACGCGGGTCGGCTCCGGGATGATTTCGAACTCCTTTTTGAGCTCTCCGGACTGATCCATGCGGGCTTGGCGCAGGTCGATGGTTTCGGCCTCGACCATCATGACGCGGTTGAGACGCCAGCGGCCGGCGACCATGTCGTTGACGAGGTCGGCTTCGAATTCGTTTTCCGGTTTCCAGAGGTCGTAGTAACTTTTTCGAGTCTCCTCGAAGAGTTCGGGACTTTCGTTGGCTAGCACCAACGTTTTTGAAAATAACGCGTGTTTTACGCTATTTTGAGCGCATTTCTGGCGCGCTTCCTTGGACTTCTTTCCTTTGGCCAGCATTCCATTGCGACGGCCTGCTTCGATTCTTGCTTTTGAGGGCATGATTTGTTTCTCCTGGTTTGAGCTTATACCGGGGAAACTAGCCTTATGGCTGGATGTCGCTGTAAGTTGTTGAAACGGTTAGGGCGATTTGTTGGCTCGAGCTGTGACCGTCGACGGTTACCTTGCTCCGCCGAGCCGTTGCTCGATTTGCAGTAGCCGTTTTTCGAGAACTTCTACACGACCGGATATGGAGGCGTCGAGGTTCGATTGATCCGCTTCGACTTTCCGCAACCGGAATGTCTGCGCCGCTGAGAATACTTCGAAACGAAGTAGTTCCGTCTGCATGTCGCGCATTGCTTCGATAGTCCGGTGTTCAGTGGCCTCCATGTCGGTTCGCAGTGTCTGTATGCTCGCCTCAAGGTCGGTTCGCACTGCCTGGAGGCGAACATACAGGTCTCTGCGTTATCGGCCCGCTGGTTTAGACGTACTTCCATCGCCGTCAGATGCTGCTTCAGTTCTCGTCCATTCTTCTTGACTCCGCGTGGGCCGTTTTCATGATGAATTCCATGAAACGGCTCCCATCCGATAGGCTACACCCTTTTGTCGAGAATTTTGTCTAGATACACTCGCGAGTCTGCTAAATTGAACGCCTGTCTATGCGAAAGTGAACGAATGCTTTGCACGTTATTTCCGAGTTCCCGGTTATCCCGAGTCGGTCCTTGAACTTGCCGGGATCGCGGCCAAACGCGATTCACACGATTTCCACACCCGGAATAACCCGGCGCTGCCTCGCCGTGCTGCAGGCCAAGGCGATCGACGAAGTCGCGCAGCACTCGGAATAGCCTCCGCACCAATTCCGCATAATCCGGGGCGGTCAGGGATATCGACAACCCCACGAGCGCCCGGCCCGCAATCGCATTAGGCTCATCTCCACGAGCCAACAAGGTTCGTGGAGAAACTATGCTTGAGAAGCTCTTTCATATCGATTCGCGTCAGCGGCTACTCGCTGGCCCGATGGGACCACACCTGGAGGCGCTGTCCTCCAAACTCGCAGAGCTCGGTTATTGCGATTCGCAAGCACGCAAGGTGTTTGCACGCCGCAGCGTTGGGAGACTGACTGGCGGAGCGCGGTCGTACGCTAGCCGAAGCTGACGGGCCGAACTGAAGGCATACATTGAGGTCCAGAAACGGATGCCGTCGGGACGACTCGTGACGGCGCGGTCGGGTTCAGCCGGTTACCGGCGCTGTTGGAAGCGGAGGGCGAGCTGTGCAAGCGGTCGCCGAAAATGCCAGCCGATCCCTGCTTGCGCCGGTTCAGTACTTATCTCGTGAACGTTCGCGGCGTCACGCCTTCAATGCAGTGGACGTACCGCCGTTTCGTCGGATCGTTGGTCTTGGGACTTTGCGAAACGGACGGTCCCGACTGGTCGAAACTGACCTCGGACTAAGTTCAGATTATGTCCTCGGCATGACCAGTTGCGTACGAGCCGCGAAAGGGCGAGTGGTATCGGCCGTCCGCACCTTCCTTCATTTTCTTGTCGCTGAAGGCATTGCTCCAGCGCAGATGGTCAAGGCGATTCCGCGCGTGCGTCGATGGCGGTACGCAAAACTGCCGAAGCACCTGTCGGCCGACGAGTTGGCATTGGTGCTGAACGCGTGCCAAACACGGTCGAAGACACGCCTCCGCGACCGCGCTTTTCATCCCTTCGCTCGCCCGGCTGGGTATGCGTTGCGGTGAGTTGCGCTCTTCGGCTGCAAACTTTAGATGGCGCTCGTACGGGCACGGGCAGCACTCCGTACCCGCCGCGGACTGTTCGAACGATCCCCTAAGAACTTGTCCTTGCCAAGACAAACCGGATGTCCGGATTCCGAAAACTGCACTCACAGGCTGTATCGCATTGAGACTCCGGTGCTGACGAATACTGTCAGTTCCCGTAGTGCCCTATTACGCACCATCTCCCAAACCTAGACGCTGAATGGAGGTGGCATCGATTTCTTCAAATTGCGTTTCGCCTTCGGTGCCTGCAAACTTGAACGTGACGACGCGAGCCACAAGCCAGCAAAAGCAACAACGCCGTCCAGCCCACCGCTGTCTTGAGTTCTTTGAAAGCTTCCCGTTCGAAGAGAGCCAGCCGTACGCTTCCGAGCAGGAGTCCGAAAGCTCCCATGAACACGATATGAATGCGCGATTTTCCGGCAAGGTACGAACATGCAAATGGGATCTTTCGAAAACGGGTCAAACAGAGCTCTCCCGCGATCAACCCCATGAGACCGAGTGCGACAATATGCCCGACGCTCTGCCAGGACGGCCAAAGGCCGATACAAAAACATGCGGATACAACCCACAAGGGGACGACTGAAATTGGCAGTAAAGGACGTCGTGCTGAGGCGAGTGTTTCCGCACCAGTCCTTCTTCCCGTGACCTGAAAGAGCCAGTTGGCACGCAGGTCCACCGGCAGGGCAAAGACCACCCGCACTCCCACCACGGCTAACGTCAGAAGGATCATGCTTGACGCCCAAAGCGCGACACTCGCGTCCTTCCACGGATTGCCGGCCGCGCTGTCGGCCAGTGCTCGCTTTGTCGAGGGGTCCTTTAAGAGCAGTGTGGTAAATGCCACTCCGATTCCCAGGTAAAAAGCCACGGTCAGGCGATGCTGTTTGCTGCGCATAAGACTTCGAATGGTGAACCGGGCGGCAGCAGTCTGGAATCCGCTCCCGAACTCGGGAAGACGGCGCCAGCTGACAGCGCGAGCGGAATATCCGGCTCGTCCGCGATCCTCGAAAGCGTTCGCGCATACGACAGCGAGTAGGCAACTGCCGACCCGATCAACGCGACCAGCAGCCCGATCCATGCCCGCTGCATCAGCGGGGCGAGCGCCGGATGCATACTTCCGTTCAACTGCTGATAGAGCCCGAGAAACCAGAACGACGGTATCCACTGCAGCAGACGCCATGTTTGGCGGGCCGTAAGATCGTCGAGACCACCCAGCCCGGGCTGCACGCAGAACAAGACCAGCGCTATGCCAAACGCAAGCATCTGGATGTAGCCGGATAGCCGCAGAAACAGCCGGCGCGTCAACATCTGCGTGAGCAATCCGTGAACCCCGAGAGTCAGTCCGTATACGAATAACGCTGCCGCGAACATCGTGAACCAGTACGCCGCGTAAGAGCGCAATACGCCGAAAAGACCTATGGCGGCTGGAACCACTGTTGTTTCGAGCGCCACCGCTGGCTCACCGTTCAAGCGCTGGCGGATGTGTTCGGCAATCAGATCGGGATTGACGGGAGGTGGAACAGGTGGCGACTCAGCGCCTGAACCTTCCAGGGCGGTCATGCTCATCTCGGCGTTAGCAATGATAATGTTCAGCCGGCTACGCGGCCAGACTAGTTGCCGTCGAGGTTCTTCCACTGACCTGACTGAATGAAGCTGGCCCAGAAGAACGGATGCTGGCGGTCTTTGCGTTTCAGTATGTTCAGTTGGGCCTGACGCAGCGCTTCCCCACGGCCGAGGCCTTGCTTTAGGCCGGTGTAGTAAGACGTCATCATTTCCCGAGTGATGCGATCGCTCACCGGCCACAAGCTCATCACCAGTGTTTCGGCCCCGGCCAGGAAGAACGATCGCCGCAGTCCGTACACGCCCTCTCCATTCTTCACTTCACCCACTCCCGTTTCGCAGGCGGAGAGAGTGACGACTCTGGTTCCCCATAGGTCCAGGCTGGACGCTTCCAACGCGGTCAGAATCCCGTTCTCATTCCCGCTTTTGCTGAGGTTAGCGCCGGCGAGCGCCAAGCCGGAGCGAAGCAGCGGGTTCTCCACATGCTTTGCAGCACCGGCGTGATTCAGAAAAAATCCATGCGTGGCAATGTGCAAAATGCCCGGAGCGCTCACTGATTTGAGAGAGGCTTTCGTCGCATCCCGGCCGACGAGCACCGTTGCCTCCGGAAAAATCGTTTTCAGGTTGCGGGCTTCCTCGCCTGTGCCCGAAAGAGGCGCGAAATACAGGCTGGAAAGATCTTGGCCCGTCGTGATACCGCGCCGCTTCACGAGCAGTCTCGTCTTGGAGACGTCTGCCATGGCTACCTGCGCAGGAGGCTCACCGAAGAATGGGTCCGCCACCACGACCGGAGCGTTCCTGGTGGTTCGCTGGACTTGGATCCGCAGCAGGTCCCGTCCCGAGCTTAGATAGCTCAGGGAATAACGTTCGATGAGGAACCGCCCTTGCTCGTCGACCAGGGCTTCGAACGGAATGAGGCTGAGGGGTCCGTCCGGCGAAATCAGTAGGTGGGTCGCGTCGCCAGCCAGTCCGCGAATCGGCTGCATGATGCGCTCATCTACGGTGCGCGCGAGGCTCTTGACATCCGTGCGCCGGCCGTCGCCCAGAGCTTCCCGGAAGGCCGCTACGGCATCGTCCGTTTCCCTGGCCGGACCGAGTTCCTTCCATCGCACTTCGCCCTCGCGCCGAAGAACATAGGCGACATAGCGAGGCTTTTCGTACGCATCACTGCTCTCGTTTCCACGCGGATCGAACGGTCGAAACGATGCGAATTCGATCAGAGCCGCGCCCGCCGGTATCGCCGCTTGCACGGCCGCCAGCGTGACTGGCTGCGATTGAGCCCGGAACTCCGCGCTACGCGCGCTGATGGCCGCCTCGAGCTTCTCACCCTGCTCCTCAGAGGCCGCCGTCTGCTTCCTGTACTCGCTCTCGGAGGCTTTCCCGGGACCGCTCACCGCGAGCTTTGCAAGCCGGGAATTGTTTTCTCCAAAATCGTCGAGCAGCTTACGGTCATCCGCATTCATTCGCTCCCGCAGAGCGCCAATGCTGCCGGACATCGCATCCAGCACACGCCCCTTGTGCCGCAACACGGCCAGCGCGGCCAATTCGCGGGCACGCCGGTCTTCGGGAGCCCTCAGGACATGGAGTGAAATCGTGCGGTCGGTTTGCGACGAAGCCCATGTGAAAAAAGCTAGTTTCTCGCGTTCGGAGCCGCTAGCCAGGTTCAACGCGACGTACTTTTCCAGGAGTTCGTCGAATCGGGTCTGATATTCAACTGCGGCAGGCAGATTTCCTTGCGCGGCATAGGTGTGTGCGATCGCTTCCAGTACCGTCCACATCAAGCGGTGTTGCGGACCTACCGTCGACGTGAGAATGGTCAGTGCGCGTTGGTCAAATTCCAATGCTTTGGTGTAATCCCCAAGGCAGTTATAGACGTTCCCGATGCTGATCATCAACTCGACCGTGCTCGGGTGCCGGCCGCCGAGCGCCTTCTCCCGTACCGCTTCGGCCCGCGAAAACAGGTTCAATGCGCGCTCATACTGGTGTTTTTGAAATGCGATCGCACCGAGGTTATGCAGAGAGGAGGCGGTTTGAGGGTGTTCCGGTCCGTATTTCTTCTCCACCCATGTGAGCGCACGCTGCAATAGCGGCTCCGCGCGATCGCCGTCTCCCATAACTTCATAGACATTTCCCAAGTCGTGGACAATTGCGATCACAGAAATGTCGTCCGGATCGAAGGCTTTCTCGGCGATGGTCAAGGCTCGCTGAAGGTCCGCCGCCGAGCGTTCCAGGTCTTCGCGATAGCCGTGTAGATTAGCGATCAACCTCAGGGTCAGGGCAACCGAAGGATGGTCACTTCCCAAGGTTTTTTCTATGATGTCCAGAGCCTCCTGAAGCAACCGCTCGGCCTTGCCATATTCGTTGAGATCCATATAGAGGCGGCCCAACGCCCGCATTGCCGCCGCCGTTTGGGGATGTTCGCGTCCCAGCGATTTCTGATCCACCGTTATGGCTTGCTGAAACATCGCCTCGGCTTTGGAATAATCGCCTTTCGTACGTTTCAGCGAGGCAAGATGAAATAGGAGATAGCCAACGAAGGCATCCTCCGGCCCAAGGGCTTTCTGGCCAAGCTCGAGAGCATTTTCTGCCACCGGAATTGCCCGGTCGTACTTCCCTTCGTCCTCCAATGCCGCCGCCTGAGTGCTTAGCCGGTGCGTTTCGAAAATATTCCTGTCTCTGTCTGTGGCCGGGTCTGTCGAAACGCCAACCTGATAGGCGGCGGCCGGATCTTTTGCGTATCGTGCTTTGATCCTGAGTTGATAGCCAGCCGTCGATTCGGTTGTGACTTTGAAAACCTCCCGGCCGATCTTCCTGCTCTCCGAATCAAACTCGGCGATAACCTTGCCGCTCTGGTCGAGAACCTGCGCGACAACGTCAATTCCTCGCTGCTCCACGATAACGGTCGCGCATTCTCCGGCTGCCACGGGCAGGCGATATCGGTGTTCCTGTCCTCCTGCCAGCGTGCGATCGATAGCGGCGCCTGATGTCAGCAGAGCAACTTCCGGCACCTCCTGTCCAGCCAGGCTGAATGCGGAAACCGCCATCACTACGGCGATCGCTCTCAATTTATTTATTGCCGACCCTGAAAGCATAGGTGCTTACAAACTCCGCTACTCCTCCCGGCAGAATGCCGGTCAGTTCCAGGGCGTAGTTCTGCGGTTTAAACAAATCGCCGGGCAAACTGACGGAGACGCTTCGGTTTGCTCCGTTAGGCCGGGCCTTCAACCCTGCGCTACGCCAGATGATTTGATTCGACGCGGGGTCTCTCAAGGCGACGCGATATTCAGGAAAATCGTCCGATTCGAGTATCAAAGTAAAAACCACCCGGCCGGCTCCGGGCGGCAGCATGATGGCCGCAAGCGACCCGGTACCTCTCGTTTGCGGTGATAGCACGAAGGCGAGAATTTTAGGGGCAGGTGGAGGTGCCGGCGGTGTGGTGGCAGAGGCGCTATCATCAGGCTGTTTGGGTAATACCGGCGGACGCTGTTCAGACGCAGAGGGGCGCTCCCGCTGTTGAGCGAATTCCCGTTGAAGCCGCCGGTTTTCCTGCACCAGATAACCGGTGACCAACAGCATGACAGCAGCAGCGGCTGCCACGCTCCAAAAAAGAACCCGTTCCCAAGTAGGCCGGGCCGGGCGATGCATTTGCGGCGCGGCTACCGATCGATTTGCCATTGTTTCCATGGCTTCCGCAAATCTCACCTTTTCGAGGCGGCTGGCTGAGGCGAGATAGAACGATTTGAATCTCTCAAGGGTTTCACCCTCAAGTTCCCCTTTCGCATATGCGTCGACCAGATCGTTCTCGGCGGAGCGTAATCGCGACGCGAACTCGTCGTCCGTAATGCTCAACTCGTCCAGCCGGTCGGTTTCCTCGTCAGACGTGGCGCCGAGAAGATACTGAATCACCGATCGGTCGTCGTAGCCGTGCTGTTCGAAAGAAGCCATTATCTCTACTTGTCGGGTCTCTCTTCTTTAAGCTGAATCCAAGAAAAATCAGTCACTTTCCTGTACAGCACTTCCTTACGCAATCTTCCAGAGCGTCGCGAATGCGGCAAGCCCGGATACTCAAAGCGTTCATGGTCAGCTGCAGTTTCGACGCAAGATTACGCCGGTTGTCAATCTTCGTTCGCTGATCACCTTGGTAGTATTCGAGGATCAGCCGCCGGTTATCCGGGCTGAGCTTGTGCAAGCAATTCTCCAGGCAACGGCTACGCCGCTCCGCATCTGCCACCAGGTCCGCCTGAGCCGCCGGATGTGAAGGCAAGTCGCGCGGATTTCGTAAGCCGTCCAGGCTGACCTCCGCGCGTGCGGGCCTCCGGTAATATTCCAGAAAAACGAATTTTGCCACGATGTAGCAATACCGTAACGGCGGGGTGCCGGTGATGGCGCCTTCTTCTGCTAACCGGCGCGCTATGCGGTTCAGCGTTTCGTCGGCCAATTCGTTGGGCGAAAGGCAGTTCTTCCTGTCAAAATACTGAACCAGGCGCCGGCGCGTCTCGAGATACTTCTCTCCCCCCGACTCGACGCCCTCATCCAGCCAGCTAAGAAGGCGGCGGAACGCGCTCTGGCTTAGCGACCAATCTTTCTGAGAACCAGCTGCCATGACGGCATCATCTTTCCCCGCGCGAAATTATTTTACACCTGCTGTCATCTACGTTTGGCGCGTCTATAGACGCCTGGAGCGAGAAATGTTTTTCGCATTTTTCTCTTATCCCATTAGGACACCGACCTGTCCTTTGGAGGAAAAATGCAGTTATATCGATTCACCTTTGGAATATCGTGCTTGGCCGCGGCTCTTTACGGTCAGCCCCACTACATGGTGCAGGGTGTAGGCATAGCACCGGGATTTGCAACGTCGACTGCCTCTGCGGTCAATGAAAACGGCCTGGTGGTGGGCTATTCGTCTACTGTTAAGGACGCGAATGGCCATGTGACCAATCTCGGCTTTACGTCGAAGCCGACCGCTTGCACTCCAGCCCCCATGGAAACAATCAATGGGGTCACAGTCCCTATTGCGATTGACAATGACGAGATGATCGCTGGAACGGAGACGTCTTCGGGTACTCCGCGCGCCTTCGCGGTCAGGCACGGCTTCGCTGACGCCGTCGATCTCGGCGGCGCCTTTCAGACACACGCTCTAGCGATGAGCGATTACAGCGTGGTTGCAGGTTACCAGGCCCTGGCCGACAACCTCAGCGAGACGGCAGTCTACTGGACTACCCACTTTCAGAACTCTGTCACCACCACGACGGGACCGCACGAGCTTCCCGAAGTTGTGGTGAACCCGCCATCCGGAAAAGGTCCCGTAAATCGAGCGACCGGGATCAACCATTTTGGCCAGATTGTGGGTTGGATGAACGCGGGTTCCGAAGTCTGGGGCATGAGCCTTAGCCCTGGCGCCGCGAGCTGGACTCGTATTACGCCCGTTCCAGCTTCGCCCAATGTGTTCGGCCTTAACCTTTCGACCAAGCCCACCGCGGTGAGCCGGCAAGGTCATGTTGCAGGGATTGCCGGGCTCAATTTCAATGTTGTCCATGCATTCCTGTCCAAAAACTTCTCGCAACCGGCGATCGACCTGGGAACGCTGATTCCGTCGGACCCAACCATGGTTAGCATCGCGAACGCCATCAATGCGAACGATTGGGTTGTGGGCGCTTCTTCTACGGTCAACAATGAGGTCCATGCGTTCCTCTACAACGGCGCCAGCATGATCGACTTGAATTCCCGGCTGCTAAACCCCACTGGATGGATTCTCACTGCGGCCCATGCCATTAGCGACAACGGTGTAATCGTCGGGGAGGGATTCCACAACGGCCGGCAGGAAGGCTTCGTTCTTTTCCCTGAGTTTCTGCCGATCAACCCCTGCTCGATAGTCTCAGTCCCGATAAGTTGGAATCCTTAGCAGCTGTATTTACGGATGATTGGAGCGTCGGGACTCCTCCCACCGGAAGGGCCCGACGGTCTTTTTCGCTTGTTGCTCGGAATACTGCGTTTCCTGCTGGAAAAACGATACTATCCGCACGATGTGGTAGCGTCCTAAATCTGCTTTGATTGTATTCTTGGGCTGGACAGCGCCGGGATGTCCCGTCCGGTATAAACTGTTCGTAGGAGACTGACATGGAAACGGCCGCCGTTCTTATAGCCATTTTTACAGGTGTTTTTGTAGCCATTTTTGTAGCCATTTTCCTCCCGCTAATTTTGTCGGCAGAGCAATGGAGAGCAGCGGAGGACAGGGCGCGCGCGCGCCGTATCGCTGAGGCTAGGATGAATGCAAGACTGCTGAGACTCAACATCTGATGCGTTCCTAAAGGCTCTTCTCAAGGTCTCACAAAGGGTTCGCGGAAGTCCAGGTGTCGTCTTGATGTTGCAATCGAAGGTTGCAACCCGATCAACGCAGATTTAGGACACTACTCCCTATGTTGACGGCTAGAGAATTCCTGAGACTCGCTCCTTGTGCGCTAATCTTTTTCATCAGCCACACGTTATGTGCGGAAGACGCCAGTAAAATTTTAGCCGGCGACCTGGCAAAGCACTGGCAGGTATTGAAAACTCTCTCGCTCGACGTCGCCCAGGCCATTCCGGAAAACGCGTATACGGCCAAAGCGGCTCTTGCCGAATCGGACCCGAATGAGATGGGTCCTTTTGAATTGGGCGCCCTTGCGCTGGAAAACGTTCTGTCTTGCTCGAGCGCCCTTGGCACGGGTGTTCCCGCAAGATTTCAGTCTGCCCTCGATCGGCCAATGGACTCGACGAGAACGGGCGTCATTACGAATCTGACGGTCGCGTACGACTTCTGCATCGATGGATTGAACCAGATCAACGATACAGATTTGTTTAAGGCGGCTTTAAGAAGCTTGAAGGGCCACCCTGCAACAAAATTCGACATAGTTTGGGATGCATTCGCGCATGCCACTCATCGGCTAGGGAAAGCTGAAATGTATCTACGTTTGAAAGGAATCACGCCACCAGACGTGGGCCCCAGGTTCGCCTTTTGAGCCTGCGTTCCTCACCGGTGCCCAACCCGCTCGAACCACGCTTCCATGACAAACTCATCCTTCACCGCGCGCCACGCCTCTTCCGGCATGACGTTCAGTTTGTCGTGGTCAATCCAGGGAATGTCCTTGCCCACCGCCATGGTGCCTCCTTCGCGATGTTCGGTTGCGTATAACTTATCCATCGGCGCCTTGTTGCGCTCCGCCCATTCGGAGATATGAGTTTCATCACCGGACACCGCTTTCCAGGTGGGGAAGTGTAGTTGTTCGTTGAGCCACGCCGCCACCGGACGCGTGACGAAATAAGGCCTGTGACCTCCATCCGGCGTGAAGCTGTACGTAAATACATTCTTATCGCCACCCATCAGCTTCACTGTTCGTTCGCGCATGTCGCGGAAGAAATCCGGGCCGTGGTTTTCGATCGACACTACATCGTCGGTGCTCCCGTTATGGATCAGCATGGACGCGTGCTGCGCACTGAGTGCGAACAACACCGCGGGCCGGTCGCCCAGAAAGGCGAGCGACTGATACGGAATGGCCTGGCACATCTTTTTCGTGCTGGAATCCCAGTAGCCACCGGGTCCGTCGAGGTATCCGCCGCCTACCGGTGCGCAGGCCCGCAGCCGGCTCTCCACCGCGCAGGCCATCGACAGGACGAACGATCCCATCGAATATCCGGTGGCGGCAATACGGTTCGCGTCTACATCGGGGCGCTCGCGCAGATAGCTCACAGCCTGCATCACGTCGGTCATCATGAGGCCGCCCATCCAACGGCCGTTTTCATCCGGGGGGACGTAGCGGTCATGAGCGCGCGTGCCATTCTTGTGCTGCGAGTTGCGTTCACCTTCACCCACAGGGTCGTATGTGAGCACCACGGCTCCCGCGCGCGCGAACAGTACACCGGCATAGACCGAATACCACGAATACTTGTCGCCGCCATGGCCGTTAATGATGATCACCGCGGGCCTCTTCACGCTCATATCCTTCGGGTGATAAACGATCGACGGCACTCGCATTCCCAACTGGGTCGAATAGGAGACGCGATCGGCCACAATGCCGGGCTCCACGTCGAAGCTCCCATATAGATGTCCAGCCGCCGGGGGCAACGGATCGGGCACGTGGAGCGTGTGCCGGATCTCGCGGCGCAGTGCGTCGGGGTCACTGATTCCAGCGGCCATCAGTAATGCGAGAACGATCGTTCCGATCATCAAAACACCAGTTTAAGCGCGAACTGAATCTGGCGGTCGCCGCTCGCGCTGGTGATCTTGCCGAGGCTGCTGCCGAGCGTGTTGCCGGGTTTGCTGAAAATTGGCGTATTGAACAGACTGAACGCTTCCGCGCGGAACTGTACGTACGTCCCTTCACGCGCCGGTATGGCGAAGTTCTTCATCATGGCCGCGTTGGTGGAATTCGACCCCGGCCCGATGAGTGCATTCCTTCCCGTGTTGCCGTATGTGCCCGCGGAAGGCGCGCTGAAAGCCGCCGTGTTGAACCAGGCGTTCAGCCGATCCTGCAACGGACGGTCGCCAGAAAAGTTCGGATCGCCGGTGACATTCGGGCGCTGCTGCGGTGTGCCGCTGAGTGCGTTGTCCGCGCCGGTCACGACGTTGATAGGGTTGCCCGTATGCGCGGTCCAACGCATCGAGACGTTCCATCCTCCAGCCGCCTCCCGCAGAAGAATGTTGCGCCCGTCGAGGCGCGGCGCGTTCCAGATCGCAGCGGCCGAAGCGATGTACTTCGAATAGAAATCCGAGAGCGCCCATTCGTTGCGCAGGTTATAGGGGTTGGGGATGGCGGCCGTATCCGTTGTCGAGGAAGACGACTCGTCGCGCGACTTCGAGTATGTAAACGTGCCGAGCAACGTGAACCCGCGCGCATAACGCTTGGTTACGCGCGTCTGCAGCGCGTTGTATTCCGAATTCGAGAAGGTGCCCATCATGCCCAGTGTTCCGAAACCAGGATAGACCGCGCGGCTGTTCTCGTTCGCCACAGTTGCGCCCGGCGCATAGAGTGCCGGGTTGACCGAGATGTCGGTGAGCAGCTTGCGGCCGACCTTGCCGACGTAGGCGGCTTCCACCACCAGGTTGTTCACGATCTGCCGCTGGATGGTGAGGTTGTACTGAAACGTGTACGGAGTGCGCAGGGCCGGGCTCGGAAACGTGAGCTGGGGCGGGGGACTGGTGGTGAAAACAGGATTCGACAGCATCAGCGTGGAAGGGATGGTTCCGTATCCACGGAGCGGATCGGACAGACTGTATGGCGCGTTGATGGTGTAGGAATATCGGAACGGCTGCGTGCCGTTCTGAATGATGTTCGCGGTAATCGCATCGTAGAATACGCCGACGCCGCCGCGCACTGCTGTGCGGCCGTCTCCGAAGACGTCCCACGCGAATCCCACGCGCGGCGCGAAGTTGTTTTTATCGGTGGCGATCAGTCCGCGGGGAAAGCCTTTGTCCCCTGGAAACACGAGGCCTGTTGGCGCGTTGGGATACACAGTCGACTTCTGGCCGGGGCTGAACGATCCCCAGTAGTTGTTCGGCTGGTACCACGGCAGCGGAAGCTCATAACGCAGCCCGATGTTCAGCGTAAGACGGCGGCTCAAACGCCAGTCGTCCTGTACGAAGTAGTAGCTGTTGTTCTGAATGCCCGCCTGTTCCAGAGCGGGAGTCGAAATGTTGAGCGTCTGCGCCAGGCCGAGCAGAAAATCCGCAGCCGCATTGCCGCTGAAAATGCCCGTAAAGGTAAACCCGCCCTGCGTCTGGAAGAACGAACGGTTCAAATATTGCAGCCGCAGATACTCCGCGCCGAACTTCAGACTGTGTGCGCCGCGATTCCAGTTGATGGTCTCGCTCGCGTCCTCGTCCTCATTCACCAGCGTGGCCGGCGCGGCCGATGTGTTGCCGATATCGAACCGGCTTGAAACGTTGATCTCCGAAGGCGTGGGCGGACCAAAGACCGGCAGCGTGGAGCCGAGGCTTTGCAGAGTGTAGGGCGTCAGCACGGAGACCGTGCCGCCGAACCGGTTGTAGGCCAGCCGGGCTACGCTCAGCAGTGTTGGTGAAATGGGAAGCGTGTCACCTATAGAGAACGTGTGATACCAGGTATCGTCGCCAATCCGCTCATATCCTGGGACGTTGCCGGATGATTTCTGGTCGCGCGAATAGACCTCCTGATAGCGCGCGTCGATGCTGTGTTTGCCAATGTAGTAATCGGCGCGTATCAGACCTTGATCGTCGTCCTGCGGGGCTGAGTAGGTGGCTGTAAGGAATCCGCCGGCCGTGTTGCCGGGCTGTATCAGGCCGTTGATTTTGACAGATACAGGATCGAAGCGGTTCGCGGGGATGGTGTTGTTCGGAAATGGCTGGCCCGTGGTGGGATCGATGAGCTTGCCGGTAAATACGCCGGCGTTCTCAGCAGCGGTGAGCGGCTTGGCACTGCTGGTGAGCGCGGCAGTCCTGACCTTCAGTCCCTGATACGAACCGAAGAGGAAGAGCTTGTTCTTCACGACCGGTCCGCCCATGGTGCCGCCATACTGGTTCTGCACCAGCTTGGTCACGGTTTTCGCGAAGAAGCTTCGCGCGTTGAGTGCGCCGTTCCGGAAGTATTCAAAACCGCTGCCATGCAGCGCGTTGGTGCCCGAGCGCGTGATCACGTTCATCACGGTGCCGCTATTGCGACCGAACTCCGCCGCGTAGTTGCTGGTGAGTACATGGACTTCCTGAATCGCTTCGGGCGGCGGATAGTTGAGGCCGGAGTTGCGGAAGAGCGCGACATACGGTGCGCCGTCGAACAGCATCAGATTCTGGCCGGTGCGCGACCCGGATGTTGTGAACGTGGGGCCCTGCCGGTCGTTGGTGAAAGTCTGCGGCGCTGAGACGCTGGAGACGCCAGGCAGCAGGGTTGTGAGATCGAAAATATTTCTGCCGTTGAGAGGCATTTCGGTGAGGATTTTCGGATCGAGCGTTGCGCCCAGGGTCGAAGACCGGCTGTCGACCAGCGGCGTCGTGGAATCGACCGTGACTACTTCCGCCGCATTGCCCACTTCGAGCCTCGCGTCTACTTTCACGTTCTGATCCGCGTCAATTCCAATGCCGCGCTGGGTGAATGTCTTGAAGCCCGGCCCATCGACCGTCACATCATAGGTCCCGATCGGCATCGCGGAAAGAACCCATTCGCCCTGGCCGTTTGAAACCGTTGTCCGGATGTTACCGCGCTCCACCGATTTTGCCGCCACTTGGGCATTCGGGATAACGGCTGCCGCCGGGTCGGTAACAATGCCGTACAAGCTGCCCGTACTCTGCGCATTTACCGTGCTCGCAACAGCAATCAGCATAGCGATAGCCGCAGCGTAATGACGTTGGTTCATTTCTTTATCCTCTTGTCGTTAAATTGCCTGATCAGAAAGTTGTAATCGTCGGCCACCAGATGGCCGCGCGTGGTTGTGAGTAGATCCGCGAGATGGGTCACCAGGTCGTGGAAGGACGCCGTGGAAGTGTCGGCATCGATGTTTCTCTTTTCGATGAACGTGCTGATTGCTACTGCATATCCGCCGGTGGACCGCGGAATATTGTAGTCCTGCGCGATCTCGTTCAGCTTGTGCGACCGCGCGGCGAAGATTGCCGGTTTCACGTTCGCGTCGCGTGTGATCCGGAGCCGCTCGTTATCGAAAAGCGCTGGTTCGGCGATTCCGGGGATCTTGTCGTCCGGCCGTTCGACTGAGTCGATGGTCACTACACCGGTCTTCAATCCGGGAGACTCGACCCGCACCGTAATTCGGCCCGCGGCGCTCCCCGAGCGCACCACGTTCGATACCGGCGCATCGATATACATCGTGCCCGTGTAGGAGCCGTTCTTGAGGGTGTCGGTCTCGTAAACCGGTGCGCCTACCAGTTTGCCCGGCCCATCTACTTTCCATGTGAGAAGCGGGCTCGCTCCGATGACGTGAACGCCCGCGCTGTCGACAACGTCGGCGCTCACTGTCGCGATACCGTTGCGGCCCGCCGGGATCGATTGCGATGAGGCACGCAGCACGATGCGGTCCGGCGCCCCCGCCATCATGACTTCAGCGCGAATCGGCTTACCATCGCGCACGGCTTCGGCTGAAAGCGTGCCGCGCTCGACCGGCACGTTGCTGAAAGTGACGCTGTGCGCGTTGCCGGCGTCTGGTTTCAGCGTGCCGAAGACACGCCCGTTCACCCGCAGCGTCACCGCGCTGCAGTTCGAATCGACGACGATATCCCGCTTCGTGCCCACATACTTGTCGCGCCAGTTGTGCGGCTCGATGAACAATACGGGCTTGGCGGAAAAGTTCGCCTCCCACAGGTAGTACGAGTACTTGGGATTCCGGTACGCGTCTACAAAGCCTTTGGGATTTACATAGAACAGCGGTGCGAATAGATATTTGCGGTCGGCGCCGTGATCCTCATATAGAAAGACCACGATGTTGTCGTTGGGGCGTTTGGCGATCTCGTCTCTGTCGGTATCGTGCTGCCATTCTTCGGTGCCGGTGACCTGACCGTTCTTGGGATGGCCATTGCCGTTGAAGTCGCGATCGCCATCGTGCCACCCGCGCACGGTGCAGCGCAGCAGATTCTCAAAACCGATATCGTCGTTGTCGGTCTGGACGAAATCGCCGCCGTTGGTGCCCCGCCTCAGGTGGATCAGGCGCGTGACGTCTTCCGCATGACCCCACACGGAGTCGGCCGGCTGGTTGGTTTCATTCCCCATGCTCCAGAAAAAGATCGAAGGATGATTGCGATCCCGCCGGATCATCTCTGTCACGTTCTGCTTCTGGACGCCCCGGTTGAATGCGATGTCTTTGATGTTGGGAACCTCTTCGGCAGTGATGATGCCGAGGCGGTCTGAGAGATCGTAGACCAGCGGATCGTTCGGATAATGCGCGGTGCGTTGAAAGTTGTGGCCCAGGTTCAGACGGATGTCTTCGAGATCGCGGCGCGTCATCCACGTCGGGATGGCATCGCCCAGCCATGGATACTCCTGATGCCGGTTCGTGCCGTTGAGGCGGATGGGTGCGCCGTTCAGGTACATCCGATGCGCAGCGTGATCCCAGGAGAACCAGCGGAACCCGAGAGGACTGTCGATGGCGTCGCCCGAGCCGGTGATCTCCGAGTGCACCCGATAGACGTAGGGCGTATCGGGCGACCACAAATGCGGACTCCCGATGGCGAAAGTCTGCGAGAATTCCTCGGTGACGCCCGCGGCGATGGTTCGCCGGGCTGTGCCGGTGGCGATCCGCTTACCCGCCGCGTCATAGACCGAAGTTTCGAGCGCGCACTCGCGCGGGCCGGAATAATCGTTGCGCACCCAGGTTCGCACCAAAGCTTCGGCGGACTGCGCCGAGACTTTCGGCGTGGTGATGAACGTACCGCCTTCGTAGTCGGCCGATCCCTGGTATGGAATGTGCAGCCGGTCTTTGACGGCGAGCCGTACGCCGCGGTAAATGCCGCCATAGACATTGAAGTTACCGGCGGTCATCGGCGGGATCGCGTTGGGATCGTCGCGCCGGTTCGATACCAGCACCGCGATGGTATTGATGGCGATGAAGCGCACGAGGGGAGTGATATCGATTGAGAAGGACGTGTAGCCGCCCTTGTGCTCGCCCGCCTTTTTCCCGTTTACGAAGATCTGCGAATACTTCTGCACGCCGTCGAATTCGAGCGAGATCAGGCGGGCGGAATAGCGCGCGTCGATTGAGATTCGCTTGCGGTACCAGCCCCACCCGTACCACCAATAAGAATCGTCACGCTCGGTGGCAGCCTTGATGAATGGGTGCAGGTCGCGTGTGGTTTCGAAGGTGCTCCAGGTGTGCGGCAGTGCGATCGCGGGCCATGCGCTGTCGTCGAAGAACTCGCTCGCTGGATGCAGATCGGGCTCCGGCGACGGATAGTACTGAAAGGTCCAGTCCCTATCGATACTCTTCTCAATACGCGCGGCACGCGTAGCCGGAGCAGCCTGGCTTGCGCACAGTAATATGACAAAAATGAAACGCGAGATCAATTACACTGGAGTCTGCACCGCACTTCAGGGAACGTCAAGAGAATCACGGCAGTTAACCGGTGATTTACAAGGTTAACCGAGCACTATCATAGATCTATATATGGCAGCATCACCACCGGCCGCCCACGAGTTGCGCGCCCGGGAGGAACAGCTTCGGCGGATTCTCGAGAGTCAGGCATTCCGCAACACCGAAGTGCTCAAGCGTCTGGTGGAATTCCTGGGCCGGAAGGCGCTGTCAGGGTCCACCGCGGATCTGAAAGAGTACACGGTGGGCGTCGAAGCGTTCGGCAAGCCGGAAGGCTACGATCCGCGCACCGATTCATCGGTCCGTGTTCAGGCCGGCAAACTGCGCGCCAAACTCGACGAATATTACCGGACCGAAGGAGTGAGCGACCCGGTGATCGTCGAACTTCCCAAAGGCCAGTTCGCGCTTGCTTTCCGTGCATTCCATGAATCGCCCGTCCCGCCGCCTGTGCCAGTCGCGAGGTTGCCGTGGATCGTCGCCGGCGTCTCGCTCGCAATCGCGCTGATTGCCGTTGTTTGGGCGCTGCGCCCGGCGCGCGCTGTGATTGCCCGCTTTGGCGATCCCAATGTGCGGGCCTTGTGGGCGCCTTTTCTCGATGACGCCCGTCCGGCAATGGTTTCCCTCGGTTCGCCGCTCTTCGCAAAAGTCTCTGGCTCGTTTCTGCGCGACCCGGTGCTCAACAGCTGGGACCGCCTCGAGGAATCGGCCGCGCTCAAAACGCTCGAGACCGCGATGAACGGAAAGGCCGTTGCCGCCTGGCCGTATACGGGCATCGGCGAGGCAGCGGGGGCGTTCGATCTGGCACGGCTCTTTGTCGCGTGGCACAAGGATCTGAACCTTGTGCTGGCAACTTCTCTTAGCTGGGACGACATAGGCGAGAATAACCTGATCTTCCTCGGGCCGCCCAAGTACAACCTGCAGACGCGCGATCTGCCGATTAGCCAGGATTTCACCATCGAGCATGGCCACATCGTGAACCTACATCCCAAGGCCGGTGAGCCCGCCAACTGGTCAGAAACCTGGGCGCCTGGAGCAGCGGCGCCGCTTGAAGGGCACGCGCTCATCTCGCGTCTCCCCGGACTTCACGGGACTGGTTGCATCATGATTCTGGCTTCGACGTCGACGGAGGGTACGCGCGCCGCCGTCGAATATGTCACACGGCCCGATTACGTGGCCCAACTGACCCGTGCGCTGCGCGGGGGCGGATCGGCCATCCCTCTCTATTTCCAGGCTGTCCTGCGCGCGCGCTTCAAATCGCAGACGCCGATTCAGGTGGAGCAGGTAACCGTCCACCTCCTGGCGAAATAAAATTAATGCAGTGGCCGCAGATTCGAACGCGCGTGTCGTTTCCATCAAATGCTTGTGGCCGGCCAGTCAGACGCGCAGCCTTTGGTCTCGACCTTGAATGCACCGGATGGCAGCGTTAGTTCGAACGCTGCGATTGGTTCCCGGAGGCAACGGCGGCGCTCTCAATGTCGTCGCCACCGACTACTTCGCACCTTGATGGAGGGCGAGCCAGCGAATCCTGCCGTATCCCTCCGCACAGCCGCCAGAGAAGACCGGCCTCAGCGAGAAAGGGTTTGGAATTTGGCGGTCTGAAGTCTACCGGGCGAACTTCCCGGACGGTTGAAGTACCAAGGAACATTCACTACGATGATCCGCTGGTCTCCATTCCTTGTCAGCAAGGCGGTGAGTACACGCGCACGTTGGTTATGCAGCAACACTTGATACCAGTGGCGTTCGACTAATTCCGATATTACGACGGCGATCTCTCGCCCAGGATTGTCTTTCTCAAGTTGGATCACATAATCCACAATGGGATTCACAACCATGCGATACGGCGACTGAAGCACGACTAATCGCGGATCGCTAAGATTGTGTTTTCGCGCTGACTCAGATACCCACTCGCACCACTGCTTTTGCAGCAACTCAGATTCTTCTCCGGAGTCAATATGGAGTGCTTCGACGTGATCCGAAATTGTCATGGCAAAACGGAGAGCTTTTTTGGCGACCCGGTTCCATTCTTCAATAGGAACGACGACGATCGGTTGAATGCGCTCGTCCAACTCAAGAGGCGATGGACTTGCTACTTCGAGAGCCACATCGTGATAATGCCGGCGTATCGCACCCATCAGCAATAACAGTGCCGGGACCATCACCAGTGTGATCCACGCTCCCTCTTTAAACTTGGCAACTACGACGACTACTACTGTGAGTCCTGTTGCTGTTGCACCAAGGGCATTGATGGCTAGTTTCTTTTTTGAATGTGGTCCTTCGTTCTTTCGCCAATGGACGACCATGCCTGCCTGCGACAAGGTGAAAGAGAGAAATGCCCCGATGGCGAATAGAGGAATCAGCCGGTCGGTCACTCCTCCAAAGAGGATCAGTAGCAATGCGGAAAGCGCTGCGAGCGAATAGACGCCGAATGAGTACACAAGGCGCCGCCCCTTCACAACAAAGCCGTACGGCAAATAGCCGTGCTGCGCTACCGCTCGACACAAGCGCGGGAAGTCAGCGAAGGAGGTGTTAGCGGAAAATGCAAGAACCAACAGAATAGATCCAATGGAGATGTAGTAGAAGATGCCCTTACCGCTCACTGCCCCGATCAGTTGCGAGAGTATACTTTCATAGCCGGACTGCCCAGGTTCAGTGGCTCCGATATTGTATGTCCGCGCCAGATACGCGATGCCTAGCAACATGAGAATCAACAAAGCGATAATCGCGGTAAGCGTTCGCTGGGCTGTTCTGACTCTAGATTCCCGAAATGCTTCCACACCGTTACTCACTGCCTCCACGCCCGTCATCGCGGTGCAGCCACTCGAAAAAGCCTTGATCAGTAGCCAGAAGCTAACTCCAGTTACAGATTGATGCAGCTTTGGAGGCGCCACAACCGGCGCCGGGTGTCCTCCGCTGATGAACACTTTCAACATCCCCCAGATAATTGCCGTCAGCAAACAGGCGACAAATAGATATGTGGGAGCCATGAAGACCAATCCGGATTCGCGGACGCCCCTTAGGTTCACGATAGTAAGAACTAGGAGAATCACTAGGCAAAGGCGGAGCGTGAACGGCTGTAGCGAAGGCAAAGCGGAGATAAGCGCGCCAACGCCAGTTGATATTCCTACCGCGACGTTCAAAAGATAGTCGATCATTAGCGCCGCTGCCGCTAACAGGGCGCCGCGAGCGCCCAGGTTGAAACGCGCGACCGTGTAAGAACCGCCGCCCGTGGGATAAGCCGCAATTGTTTGTCTGTACGAAAAATAGACGATGGTAAGCAGGACAATAATGCTCGCCGTGATGGGGACTGCGTAGTTCAGACCTAGAACCCCCAAGGGAAGCAGCACCGTTAGAGCCGCCTCTGGCCCATAAGCGGCTGAGCCTAGAGCATCCAGGCCAAAAATGGGAATGCCGGCGGCAACACCGATTCGCTGTTCGCCTTCTTTGTCTGAAGGCAACGGCCGGCCGAAGAGCAGATCGATCAACGACATGTAGTCTGAGCCCCGGTCAATTCTCAGCTATTTGAGTGAAAACCAGAACGGTCGGATGCACCCCTTCGAAGCAAGGCGAAGAAGGAGGCGATTAACTCCTTTAGACCATTTAAAGCGCCGTTTGTTTCACCTGGAGAGGAATCCCCGCAATGTCCTGAAACATTTTCGTTTGATCATTCCTCTTTGTAATGTGATTACTGATGTCCGGGAACGGGCATTGAGTTCCTTCAACGAGCTGGGCCACGCTCACTTTGAACGGCGGGAAATTCCCAAGGCGATCCGATATTTCCTCAAAGCCGTGCAAAGCGGAGAAAATCCGGCGTCGTACGCTTTTGAGCGTTGGGCCTGCTGGATGTTTCTGGGGGAGTACGAAGAAGCATGGAAAGAAAGCGACCTTGCGGGAGCGTCATTTAAGGGCTGGCCGGCTCCAGACCAACGCGTGCTAATCCGCTGTTTGCGCGGTTTAGGCGATGGGATTCAGTTCCTAAGATATGCACGTTTGCTGCGGCGGCACTGTGATCGAATCACAGTCCAGGCCCCTCCCCACTTCCTTCGGCTGTGCGATTTCATTCCGGGGATTGACGAAGCTGTACCGCTCGACTATGCCAATGTGCCTCCGAAATGCGATTTCGAGATCGAATGCTCAGATTTACCGTATCTATTTCGGACAACCCCGGCCAACATACCCTTTCGGGAGGGATATATTTGCGCATCTGCGGAGCGGCCCGACGCCAAATCAGATTGTCTGAGAGTTGGAATTGTCTGGGCGGCGGGGGAGTGGAATCCCGTCCGTTCCATCCCTCTCTTACTGTTGGAGCCTCTTACCGAAATCTCGGGGCTGAAGCTTGTGTCCCTTCAAAAAGGCCCAGAGGTGAAACAATTCAAAGACTTTGAACGGCGAGAGTCTATTGCCGATCTTGGAAGTGCACTCAACGACATTGTGGACACAATGAGTGCAATTGCACAGTTGGACCTG
>Ga0207695_10002324_pt1 | contig 28343 bp, 17 predicted proteins | sample KBSC54metaG_FD_184354 | JGI IMG/M metagenome (GOLD analysis project Ga0207695, IMG submission 184354) | Corn rhizosphere microbial communities from Kellogg Biological Station, Michigan, USA - KBS C5-4 metaG (SPAdes) (version 2) | ecosystem: Host-associated > Plants > Roots > Rhizosphere > Soil...
CGAAATCTCCGACGTGTCGAACACGTGCACGCCGTACCAGAACACAAATTGCGCGCCGCACAGCAGCAGCAGAATCTGCACGGCTTCCGCGCCGGCCGGCTGGCCGCGGACCACGAGCCTGCTGAGTGCTTCCAGTCCTGCCACGCTCATGAACAGAAAAAGGCAGGTGACCGCCGCGACGTAGTGGAGTTGGAACGCCGGGAAGAAATTCACGCCCAGCGCGAACAGCAGGCATGTGACAGCCACCCACCAATGCCGATCCCGCCGCAGCGTAAACAGGAATGCCGCGAGCGCCAGGTACAGCGGCGGGTAGAAGAAGAAGCGGTAGTAGCGTACGCGATATTCCATGCGCTCCAGGTAGCTGCGCAGCGTTTCGCCCCGCGGGTTGCGGAACCCAAGCTGCATCCGATAGTCCATGGCCTGCTGGGGCGTCAGCGCGCGGTTCGGCACGGGATTGCTCTGAAACGTCAGGGCGGCCGGGACGCCGTATTGATCCTGGCTGAGTTTCTCCGGCAGCGTCGTCCAACTGCCGGTGACGGCCTTATCGTGGAAGAGCGTGATGGCGAGCGCCGTCGCGAGAATCAGCGCCGCCTCCGGCGCTACCTTCCGCAGCTTCCGCCAGTCCTGCGCCAGGTAGATGGCGACCGCGGCGAACAGAAAGATCGATTCGAACGGCCGCGTCAGCCAGTGCAGTGCGAGCCCGACGGCCAGCAGGACGGCCTCGCGCGTACGCGGCCCTTTTCGCAGCCGCGGCAGCGCGCCGAAAACCAAGCATCCGGACATGGCCGGAAAGGCTCCGCCCCAATAGCTGTTCATCCACTGGCACAGCGGTCCGAACTCGGCGACCGCGAGCAGTCCGCCGATCAGCGACCATCCCGGCGTCGTCCAGCCGCGCAGCATCCAATACGCGAGCGCGCAAAACGCCGCCGTGGAGAGCAGGACGCCGGCCCACGGCAGGCCGAAGAGCGTCCATCCGATGGCTAGCGCGAGTCCCTGACCGATTGGATAGATGGAGCTATACGTCGGCTGCTGCAGCACGAAGAAGCTCTCGAAGAACTCGGGCAATGGCAGCGGCGGATTCGCCAGCCGGAAATGACGCAGCGTGTCGGCCACCAGAAGATGGCCGAACTCATCGTAAATATCCGGGGCAGGCACCGGATGATTCGCCAGCAGCAGTAATCGCAGCGCCACCGGCAACGCCGCCAGCAGTAGCATGCACCAGGCGGTTTTCTGCGCAAACGCGCCGGCTCGCGGCAGAATGGAGCGCCGCGCCGCCCAGGTGCCGCCCAGCAGGACCGCGCTTACGAACACGAGCAGCAGGTCGGCGGCGCCAAATCCAAAGAAGCCCGGCATCGGAAGTTCTATTCTAGTGGAGTGACGCCGGACGCGACATACACGCTCGCCGATCAGGAATTCATGTCGCGCGCGCCGAATTACTTCGCGTGGCAGAGCCGGCTGGTGCTGCCGCACGTCGGCTGCCGCGTCGTGGAGGTCGGCTGCGGGATCGGCAATTTCACCGGCATGCTGCTCGATCGCGAACTGGTCGTCGCCATCGATATCGAACCCGCCTGCGTGGGGCGCCTCAGCGAGCGATATCCCGGCCGGCCGAATCTCCACGCGCTCGTGTGTGACGACATCGGCACCCTCGCGCGATTCGCGCCGGATTCGATCGTCTGTCTCAACGTGCTCGAGCACGTCGAGGACGATGCCGCCATGCTGCGCGCCATGTCGTCGATCCTCCAGCCAGGCGGCGCAATCGTGCTGCTGGTCCCCGCATTTCCCGCGTTATACGGCCCGATCGACCGGAATCTCGGCCATCATCGGCGCTACACGCGGCGCTCAATCGCCTCGCTATCGGACCAATGCGGATTACGCATCCAACGCTCGCGCTACATCAACACAATCGGTTTTTTCGGCTGGTGGCTGAACGCCCGCCTGTTCCGCCGTCAGGCCCAATCGCCATCCCAAATCGCCCTCTTCGACCGCGCCATGGTGCCGGTGATGTCGCGAGTGGAGGCCCTGGTCCCTCCCCCGTTCGGCCAATCTCTCCTCGTGGTCCTGACTCGTGCGAACTCGGCGCGCGACTAATCCCCGGCCCCTGGCCCCTGGCCCCCGCTACTTAGGCACCGACACCGTAATATTCCGATACTTCATCCCGCCTGTGTGATCGCCCTGCAGATAAAACGGCCCCGGCTCGCCCTCGTTCGCATCCAGCGCGCCGCCGCTAATCCCCGCGATCTCCTGGTTATCGATGGTCTTCACGCCGTTGCGGACCACCGTCAGCATGCGCCCGACCAGGGTAATGTCGAAGCTCTCCCATTGCCCGGGCTTCCTGGGCAGTTCCGCCGCCGGTGCGAGGAACCCGTAAACCGCGCCCATATCGTGGAACTTGTCGTTCACCCCCGGTCCCTCATACGCCACCTGGATCTCGTCGCGGCCGCGCAAGTAGATACCGCTGTTGCCGTCCTCGGGACAGTTGTATTCGATGTGCAGTTTGAAATCCTGGAATTTGCGCGTCGTCTTCAGGTTGGCGCCGTGCTCCAGGTTCACCAGCACGCCGTCCTGCGCCACCCAGTGATTCGTGGCTCCCGCCGGGAATGGCTCCCATCCGGTCAGATCCTTGCCGTTGAACAACGGTTCCGGATTCGTCCACGCCTTCGGCATCGGCCGCTTCAGATCGGGAGCCCGTACGCCGGCCAGTTGCGCCGTCGCCGTGTCGCCGCGCTTCTGCACGCCGCTCAGCTTGTTCCCCTTCACTTCCAACTCCCACGTGACCGCGGGATTCTTGCCCGATGGCGCAATCCCCAGCACCAGTTTGCCGCCTTCCGCCTTGACGTCCTTCACGGGATGGACGGTGCCGGAACGCGGCTGCACGCGCACTTCGAAATTGCCGCCGTGGTCGACCACTTCCATCCAGTCGGGGAACGGCTGTCCGTCTTGCGGTGTCACAGTCATATCCCAGCGTCCCGCGAACGGCGAGCCCGCTTTCTGCGCGGAGGCTGGAATCAGGAGAATCGAGAAAACTACGAGAACAGAAAAAAGAGTCTTCATAAATTGAAAAGGCGCGCCCTCTTGCGAGAGCGCGCCGCCTTTCCGAATCGAACTATCCGAGTTTGGCGGGGAGGTATTTTTCCCAGCTCTTGCGGACGAACGGTTTGATGTACTGATTGGCAGCCGTGTTATTGGTGATCCGCATCTTCACCGGATCCCATTCGATCTTGCCTTCGCTGCGGCACGCGATCACTCCGAGCAGCATCCACTCGACGAACGGCGAAGCCACGTTGAAGTTCGAGCACGACGGGTCGCCACCCTTCGCGGAACGGATCCAGTCGTGATAATGGCCGGGCGAGCGGGTGAGGATTGGGTTCGGGAACTCGTAATCCTTCATGTTCTCGACCGGGATCAGGCGTGTATCGTCGCCGTAAGTTCCGGTGGTGAGCATGCCCTTGTCGCCGATGAACAGGCTGCCATCGGGGTCTCCCATACGCGTCGGCGGATTCGCTTTCAGCGCTTCGATCTTGGACCACGCAAAGACCGGACCGGTGCCTTCGTGACGGCGCGGATCGTAGCCTGCACGGCCGCCGCCGCGACCGCCCTGCCCGCGCCCTGCGCCCGCGGCTTGACCCTGCGGTCGCGCCGGACTCGGCAGGTCGCCGAGGTACTCGCCTTCCGGCACGCCCTTGATCTTCGGCGTCGCCGTCAGTCCGTCGTGCCAGTAGAGGGTCACCGGCGGCATGTTGCCGCGCGCCGGGAACTCGTATTTGATCACCGATTTCTTGGGGAACTGGAAGTCGCTGACGCCTTCCTTGCTAATGCACTCTACGCTCGTGGGCGAGCCCAATTTCAGCGCCATGTTCGGAGCGCCGAGAATGTGGCAGGCCATGTCGCCGAGCGCGCCGCAGCCGAAATCGTAGAAGCCGCGCCAGTTCGAGGGCTGATAGAAATTGCCGCGCGCGTACCCCGCCGGATAGCCCTCGCCGCCCGCGGTGTACGGACGCTCTTTGGCGATGCCGAGCCACAGGTCCCAATCCAAGGTGTCTGGCACCGGTGTCGGCGCCGGAACGGCAGTGACGCCCTGCGGCCAGATCGGTCGGTTGGTCCAGGCATGCACTTCGGTGACGTTGCCGATATCGCCGGCCCACACCATCTCGGCGGCCTGACGGGTGCCTTCGTTCGAATAACCCTGGTTGCCCATCTGGGTCGCTACTTTGAATTTGTTGGCGGCCTCGCGCATCAGGCGGGCTTCCCAGATCGTGCGGGTCAGCGGCTTTTGCACGTAGACGTGCTTACCCCGTTCCATGCAGTTGTACGCCGCCACCGTGTGCATGAAGTCGGGTATGGTGACAATTACGGCGTCAATGCCGGCGCCTTCCTTGTCCAACATCTTGCGGAAGTCTTTGTACTTCGGGGCTTTGTCGAAACCCCTGTCCTTATCGTTGTAGATGGCCGCCGCGGATTTGTCGTCCACGTCGCACAAGGCCACGATGTTCTCAGTCGTGGCGCATCCGCGAATGTCGCTGGCTGCTTTGCCGCCGGCGCCAATCGACGCGATGTTCAGTTTTTCGTTGGGCGATTTGTAGCCCAGTGCTTTCAGCGAAGGCGTGCTACCGAAGCCGCCTGTGGGGACGGCGCCTGCGAGCAGCGTGCCGTAAAAGAAGTGTCTTCTTGAAAAGCCTTTTCCCGACATGGAACGTTCACCAACCTAGTGAAATGTTAACGCGATTTGCATCCGGATGGGGCCAGTATATAGCAATCGGGACCTGAATGTCCCGCTACCCATCGCCCCGGCCACCAGCTAGAATCGTACTGGGAGATCCGTAATGCGATCCTTTTTAGTCCTGGCATTCCTGCCTTCGCTTCTCTGCGGCGCCGGACCGCTACAGATCGTTCAGCCCGTCATCAGCCAGTCCGAAGGTGGAGTGGCCGATGCCCCCGGGACCACGCACGTCCCTGGCGAGATCCTCTTTTTCACCTGCCGCATCGCCAATTACACGAAAACGCCCGAGGAGAAGATCCGCCTGGCCTACTCCGTCCAGCCTTTCGACCCCAAAGGCGTGCCGCTCATCGAGATCTACAAGAACGAACTGAACGACGAGGTCAGCCCGCAGGACAAGGAATGGATGCCGCGCATCGCCACCGAGGTCGCCATTCCGCCCCTGGTCATGTCCGGCGACTACAAGATCGTCGTCAAGGTCGAGGACCTGGTCGCCCACACGAACGCCGAGTTGTCCGTGCCGTTCCGCGTGCGCGGTCATGAGGTGGCGCCCAGCGATACGTTGATCGTGCGCAACTGGCGCTTCTTCCGTAACGAGAACGATACGAATCCGATCGCCAAGGCCGTGTACAAACCGGGCAGCGTGATCTGGGTCAAGTTCGACATCACCGGCTATAAGTTCGGACCCGCCAATAAAATCGACGTCAGCTACGTTTTCAGTATTCTCTCGGGCACCGGGAAGGTGCTGTTCACTAATCCCGAAGCCGCCGGCGACCAGACCGAGTCGTTCTATCCCAAGCACTATGTGACCGGCGAATTCAGCGTCCCCATTCAGACCAACGTCAAGCCCGGCGAGTACGGCATATCGGTGACGGTCAAGGACGCCGTCGGCAACCAGACCTACGAAATCAAACAGCCCTTCACGGTGGAGTAGTGAGCAATCCGATCAGTGGGGCAGGCGCTTTCGCCTGCCAACCGATACGAATCCTAAACCCATCCTCGTCCCCGAGCGAGCTACCGATCGGAGCCGCGACCGTAAGGGAGCGAGTGTCTTTCAACCGAGCCGCGACTCTAAATCCATCCAATACCCTAACGGAGCGTCCATGGTAATTGTCGGCGCCGATCCCCTCTCCATCGAACAAGTCGTCCGCGTCGCCCGCCAGGCGGACGAGGTGCGCATGACCGGCGGCGCCAAGACTCGCATCGCCCACGGGCGCGCGCGGCTCGAAGAACTGCTGGCGCGCGGCGAGCGGATTTACGGCGTTAACACCGGCGTGGGCGGCAATATCGGGATCTCGCTGGAACCCGGTCAGATGGACACCCTCCAGCACAACCTGATGCGCCACATGGCCTGCGGCACCGGAGCGCCCCTGCCGACTGACGTAGTGCGCGCGGCGGCCCTCCTGCGCATCGTGACGTTCGCGACGGGCGCGTCGTCCGTGCGCAACGTCCTGGTCGATGCGCTGGCGGCGATGTTGAACCGCGGCGTGACCCCCATTGTCCCCCGTTACGGGTCGGTGGGCGCCAGCGGCGACTTGATGCCGTCGGCGTATATCGCGCGCGTCCTGGTGGGCTTCGGCGAGGCCGAAGTGCAGGGACGACGCATGCCGGCCGAGGAGGCGCTGGCCTCGGTGGGGATGATGCCCATCCATCTCGCGCCCAAAGAAGGACTGGCGTTGATCAACGGCACGACGGCCATGACGGGCGCGGCCGCGCTCCTCTGGGTCGATGCGGGGAACGTGCTGCGCGCACTGCTCGCGGCCATCGCTATGTCCGCCGAAGCGTTGCAGGCGCCCGACCTCCCGTATCAGCCGTGGGTGCACGAGAAGAAGGGCCATCCCGGGCAGATCGCCGTCGCGGCGCACCTGCTCAACCTGCTGCGCGGGTCGGCATACACGCGCGACAGCAGCGGACAGACCAGCTATTCGCTGCGCTGCGCTCCGCAGGGACTCGGCCCTGTCTGGGAGGCGCTTCAGGACGGCCGGGCAGTGATCGAGCGCGAGATCAATTCCGCCAACGACAATCCGCTGATCGATCCCGATACCGGCGTGATGTATAAGGCGGGCAACTTCTACGGCGGCCACATCGCGCGCCTGTTGGACACCTGGAAGATCGACTTCGCCGTGATGGGCAATTGGTGCAACGCGCTCATGTCGGTGATGGTGGATGACAAGTTCAATGCGGGACTCCCGGCCAACCTGACGCCCGAGCCCGGCGTCAACTGCGGCTTCAAGGGCATGCAGTTGAGCGTGACCAGCCTGGCCTGCGCGATCCGGCAGATGGCCGGTCCCAGCTCCATCCACTCGCTCGCGACCGACCAATACAATCAGGATGTCGTGAGTCTCGGCATGCACGCGGCCGTCACTGCTATGGATGCACTCGAGTGCCTGCGGAATCTGACCGCCATGCTGCTTCTGGCGTCAGCGCAGGCCGTGGATCTCCGCGGCGGTCCGGACAAATTGGGGCAGGGAACACGGCGCGCGTACGACGAGGTCCGCTCAGTGGCGGAATTTCAGCCCGTCGATCGCGCCATGGAGCGGGAACTGGCCTCGGTGGCGGGACTGGTCTTCCAGGGAGCGCTTACGTGAGGACAACACGGTCTGCTGCTTGTTTCAGCCGCAGCCATTCTTCGATAGCTTCGAAGACTTTATCAAACTTAACCGGCTTCGCGATATAGCCATCCATCCCGGCATGCAGGCACAACTCCCTCGATCCTGCCAGCGCTTCGGCGGTCATGGCAACGATTCTGACCTGCCGTCCCTTCCGTTCACGCCGCCGGATTTCACGGGAAGCTGCATACCCATCCAGCTCAGGCATCTGGCAGTCCATAAAGATCAGGTCGTACGGAGCCTTTTCGAACATGGCAATGGCTTCCAGGCCGTTGGTCGCCAAATCCGGCCGGATCCCCAGTTTCCCCAGAATGAAGCTCGCGACCTTTTGATTCACCGGATTATCCTCAACCACCAGGACCCGAACCGCGATCCCGGCAAGTGCGTCGGCTAACTTGCCTCCCAGATTTGCAGGCGCAGCAGAGTCTGGCAGGTCGGCTACTTGTGCCGTCGACGATCTCTTCGACCACTCCGTGGCGAGCGTACTCAGCAAGTGCGCGGGCCGCACGGGTTTCACCAAGGACGCGTCCACGCGGGCACTTTCGATCTGGCCCAGTTCGCGCTTGTGGCCGACGGATGTCAGCATGACCACAACCAAATCCCGGAAGGCGAGATCTGAGCCTATCTCTGTTGCCACTTCAATGCCGTCCATGCCGGGCATTTGGTAGTCCAAGAGCACGAAATGATAAGGATCTCCACCTGCCAGCGCCGCTCGAAGGCCATTCAGTGCCTCATGGCCTGAAGTGAAGCTGTCGCTCCGCATTCCCCAACTGGCCACCTGTTCGCGTAGGACCCGGCGGTTTACCTGGTTGTCATCGACGATCATCACCCGGAGATCTTTCATCTCGGCGATGGGAACCGGCTCCACTTTCGGATGCAAATTCGCCGCAAGGGGCAGCGTGAACCAGAACGTCGAGCCTTCGCCCGGTCTGCTCTCGACTCCGATCGCGCCCCCCATCAGGTCGGTGAGCTGTTTTGAAATCGCCAGACCCAACCCCGTCCCGCCGTATCGCCGGATCATCGAACTGTCAGCCTGGTTGAACTTTTGAAATAGCGCGCCGATTTTGCCTTCGGGAATGCCGCATCCGGTGTCCGCCACGGACACACGGACACCATGCGTTCGTCCTTCCTTCAGCTCGCAGCCGACCTCGATCAGAACATGGCCGCGCGCGGTGAACTTCACGGCATTGCCGACCAGATTCGTCACGATTTGGCGGATTCTGCCCGCGTCGCCCACGAACTGCCGGTGCAACTGGGCCGGGTATTGCAAAATCAGATCGACCTTCTTTTCTTCAGCCTTCGGCGCCAGCATCTCACACACGTCTTCGATCACAAGGCCAAGGTCGAATGGCAGTTGTTCAATCTCCACTTTGCCGGCTTCGATCTTGGAGAAATCGAGAACGTCGTTTATCACCGCCAGCAGAGCCTCTCCCGATACGCGCGCCGTCCGGGCAAGGTCCTGCTGCACCGGCGTCAGTTCCGTATCCAGCAGCAAACCCGTCATGCCGATTACGCCGTTCAACGGTGTTCGCAACTCGTGGCTCATGTTAGCCAGAAACTCGGTCTTAGCCCGGCTCGCCACATCCGCGGCGTCCCTGGCCCGTTCCAGTTCCTCCTGCGCGCGGCAGCGCTCGGTCACATCGCGGAACCCCCACACCCGGCCGATGCTCATTCCATTGACACGCTGCGGCTCCGAATGGCTCTCGAGTATGCGGCCGTACTTTAACACCAAAACATCGTCGCTTTGCGTCTCCGTGTCGTTGTAGAGTTTGTGAACCTTGGCCAGGAACGCCTCCGCGTCGTCCAACTGAGTGCTGATGTGGCCCAGAATAGCCTCACCGGTCGCGTGCCGATCGGGCTCCGGGATTTGCCAGATTTCCACGAATCTATGGTTGTACGTGACGACCCTGCGTTCGGAATTCATCACAAGAATGCCATCGGCCGTGGATTCCAGCGTCGCCCGCAGAGTCTCCGTCTTCTCTTTCACGCGGTGCCGCAGCGCGACTACCCATACCGACACTGTCACGACCACGCCCGCCAGCACCACCAACAAGCCAAGGAGATGCGGCCCTGTCCACCAGGATGTCTCTTGCAGAACGACAACATCGCCGGCCTTGCGAAGGAGAATCCGATACGCGGTGGGGCGCCGGTATTCGTCCGTCTCCACTGACCACACGCCCAGGAACTGTAATTCGCTGCCCGCCCGGATGGATCGCAACTCCCCGGTCACGGCCTCCTCCCGAAGACGGGCCGTAAACGTCGCGGCGCCGACTTGCAACATGAAGACGTGCGTTGTGCCGCTGAGCGATTGATCCAGCAGCCTGCCCTTGATCTTGACTAATTCAGCGTCATGGGCGCCTGACAAGCTGGTAGTCGCGGTGAGGTCCACTGGTTGCGGCGGCCCGTGCTCGCCGATCTTTCGCAGTCCGCCGTCTTCCAGGATTGGCGCATAGCGGCCGACGGAAGGAAAGCCGATGGCGTCCACCAGATCGTTTGGCTCGGCGCGCGCCAGATCTTCGCCTTCGATCACCACTCCGCCCGACTCGTCCTGAACGAACACGGCCCGGTCGGACTCGCGCAACGTGACCACACCACGAACCCGCATCCGCCGCCCCGACACTTTCGCGGGCGTGAACTGCATCAGGCTGCCGATAGGAAGCACCGGCAGAGCATAAGGATCCCCTGGTGATGGATGAGTTACCGTGACTCCGTCGATCGCCGGAACAAACATTTGTACGCCGATCAGTTGCCGTCGATCGTTGAACAAAGTGCCGCACGCGCCGCGAACGGTTACCACGGCGTCTACCAGATCCCTATAGTCGCGGTCGCGCGGGTAGTCCCGGATTCGGACTTTCAGCTTGTTGTTTCCGGACGCAATCCCAAGCACCAATTGAGGCGGACCCTTTCGCATGTCGGGCGGGAGCCGGTCCTCGAGCGCTACGGAACGGACAATCCCGCCAACCTCGACCCATTGGCTGTCTTCCTGGCCGGTAAGCAGTTCCTGCACGGTTCTCGGCCGCGGCGGTGGCAACAGGACATGGCCGAGAATACGGATTCTTGCGTGCTCGATCGACGGGGCGAAATCGCCTGGCGTAGTGTTGCCGTCTACCTCCACGAGGCTTCCCGACGGCATCTCCAAATCCGGCTGCTCCACCCAAACGAAGATCCCCGCCGTCTCGTCCTGAAAGAAGGTGACGTGGTACTCCGACGCGCGGTAAGTGATGACACCCTTGAGATGAATCTGGTATTTCTCTCGCGCCTCCTCCAGCGTCAGTGCGCGGATTTGAGCGACGGAGGTGAGGATGTGCTGTTTGGCTGCGGCGTTCCCTGCGCATGTCAGCGCAGCCGCGATCGCCGCCATTACGAATTGGCGAAACAGAAACGCGAACCCCTTCAACACTTCACCACTCTTCGAAAGCACCAATTGGGCAAGAATCCCCACTTAAGTCTGACCGCCGGCTACAGGTAAAACAACCATATATATGGCAAACACTGAACCGCTACCGCCAGTTAACAAATAGCCACACTGCCTTATATCGGCGGTTACCCGCCAAGACTTTAATTTCTTTTCCGGCGGTCGCGACGGTTCATGGCCGTCCGCGTGCCTGTTTGCCCCCTGGCTGCCAGGAGGCCCAATGAAATCAGGCGTTCGCGCTACGCCGCACGAGTCGTTCCGACCCAACGGTGACGCCCTCCGCCTCATCGCCGCCATCTTCGTCTTCGCCGCCGCTTTGCCGGCCCAGTCCTCGCCGGCCACCATCACCACCATCGACCAGCCAACTTCCGGCTCCGCAGTATTCGACGCCGCCGGGAACGTTTACTACCTCAACGGACCGGTCACGCCGGGTGCCGCCCAGACTCAGCCGGGCGGGGGCACCTGCTTCTACTCGACCGGATTCATCGGGTCCATTCCTGGAGATTGTCCCGACGCCCATATCGTCAAGCTCGATCCCGCAGGGAACGTCGTGTGGGGCACGCTGCTCGGCGGCAACACCGCCGACTCCGCCTCGGCGCTGGCCGTGGACTCCACCGGCGGCGTCTTCCTAACCGGCGAGACCCGCGGGTCTTTCCCGACCACTGCGGGGGCCGCCGTCCCGGCCAGTTCCGCCGCCCGGGCCTTCGCCGCCAGACTCAGCCCCGATGGCAAGACGTTCGTGTATTCCACCTACCTGCCCGAAACCGTCGCTACTTCAAGAGCGATCGCCATAGACGCGCAGGGCAACGCCTACATTACCGGACTGTCCGCCAGCAGCCAGCCCTATTTGCTGAAGCTAAGCCCTGATGGATCGACCATCCTTTATCAGTTCTACTTCGAGGCCGGTAACCCGGGCAGCGGGACTGCCGTAGCGGTCGATGCGTCCGGCAATGCCATCTTCGCCGGTTGGACCTCGGCCGCCGATTTCCCCGTCACTGCGGGCGCCTTGCAAGCAGGGCTCGCCGGCGTCCAGAATATCTTCGTCGCCAAGCTCGATCCCGCGGGCCGTGTAGTTTTCTCGACCTATCTGGGCGGCAGCGGGACCGATGCACCGTTGAAGCTGCAGACCGATTCAACGGGCAACATCTATGTCGGCGGCAGCACCAGTTCGCTCGATTTCCCCACCACGCCGGGCACCTTCCAGCCCGCGCCCGTCCTGCCTGCGTGGAACAATACGCCGGATTCCGGTTTCGCCGCCAAATTGAATCCCGCCGGCACGCGGCTGTTGTGGTCGACCTACGTGATGACCGCAAATGGGGGCGTCAACGACGTGGCGGTGACTGCTTCCGGCGACGTGTATCTCGCCGGTCTGACTGGCCCGGGTTTCCCCGTGACTCCGTCCGCGCCGCAGGTCTGTTTCGGTGGTTCCGGCCGCACTGCCGGCTTCCTGGCTCATTTGAACTCGCAGGGAGCGCTCGCCGATGCCACTTACCTTGGGTCGAACACGGAGAGCAACGTGAATTTCATATGGGGATTATCCGTTTCTGCCGATGATGCCGTTCGGGTGATCTGGCATTCCGCGGGCAATAACGTGCTCTCCCGATTGCGCTTCGGTACCGGCGGATGGACCGCGCCCGCGTGCCTCTCCACCAGCGTGCTCAATGCCGCCACGCAAGCCGGCACGAACAGAGTCGCCGCCGCCGAATTGATCACGCTCACGGGCTTCGGCATCGGACCGGAAACCGGCGTCGCCTACGTGCCCGATGCCCAAGGTCAGATCCCCCGCCAGCTAGCGGGAGTCCAAGTCCTCGTCGACAATGTGCCCGTTCCCGTCTTATATGCCCAATCGCGCCAGATCAATGCGATAACTCCTCTTGAGATAGCGGGCAAGTCGGCGACCACGATTACGGTCACTTACAACGGGCAGCAGTTTGATCCTGTCTCGGTCCCGGTGACTTTCGGCAGTCCCGGAATCTTCCGCCTCAACCTCGGCAAGTCGGCCCAGGCCGTCGCGTTGAATGAGGACAACACCCTGAACGGCCCGTCCAACCCCGCCGCTCGAGGTTCCGTGGTGACGATCTGGACCACCGGATACGGTCCGACCACGCCCGCCTGCACCCCTGGCGGCCTCAATCTTCTGCAACCAACCGGCCTCGCCCCCGGCATCACCGCCCAGCTTTTCGACGGCCGCATCTACAACGCCCTCTACGCCGGCAGCGCCCCCAAACTCGTCTGCGGCATCGTCCAAGTCAACATGAAAGTTCCCGACACCGCCGCCCCCGGAACTTATTACTTCGCTCCGTGGACCCTGTTGGTCGAGGGTAACAGCACCACAAGTTACCAGCCTCCCACCGGCGCCACCATTGAAGTGAAATGACCGAGTTTCAGACCATACCTTCCGGAGCAGGCCGGCGACGCCAGGTTTGCATCGAGCAAAGCTAACTGCCTGACGATCACGTCGCGAGCAGCGGAAAGCGCACCGGCAGCTTCAGCTATTCGGCCGCTGCGAATCCCGAATGCGCCCTACGCTCTGCAGCCCTGGCCGTGGGGCTCCTCCTATATGACTGTGCTGCAGGCGGGCGGAGGGCCGGCCATTCAGGCGATCGTGGACGTACGTGACTACAGTCCCCGAGTGGCACCGGGCCCCTAAACGAACTCAAGCTTCCGCGTCTGACCGCGCTGAGTTACTTCGGACCCGTCACATTCGCAACGGCATTTGTAACTGTAGCCTGGCCTGTGCCCCCGCCGAGCGCCGCACTTAGAAACATGCACGACGCATTGATTGTATTCCCTGGTCCCTGTGGGTCCGGCGTAGTATTCGTCAAGCTACATGAGAAAGCCGGATTCAGCGTTCCGCTGAATAACTGGGCCGCGGTCCCTTGTACCACGTGCATCGTATAGATCCCATTCGGACCTTCGGACACCTGCCCGATGATCGACGCCGCGTTCTTATCCAGTCCGTAAAAGTACATAGACCCTGCGCATGCATTGTGCGTCTGATAACCGCCGTTACTATTCGGCGCCGCATCGGCCGCGCACCAGATCCAGAAACCGAACGGCGTCGACGTCGCAGTCGAATTACCGCTCAGGTTCATGATGGATCCCGTTGCGCTGAATATCACTTGCTCGGCATTATTCGCCGAGAAAGCGGCCAGCGTCAGCGACAACAGTCCAGCTCCAATACGAAAGAGGTTTTTCATCTCCGTTATCTCCTGTTCGGAAGATAAGTCATGGGAGACGCAAAGTCAGCCGCGGAGCGATAACATTGCAGGTGTAAACGTTCGGACTAGGACACCAGCGCTTGCGTCACCCGCGACGCGAGCTGGTCGAACGTGAGGATCTCGTACAATGTCGGGTCGCTCATGATCGACTTCACCAGCGCAGCGTGCATCGCATGTCCCGCGCGCTCGGCGATCACGTGACCCAGCAGCGGACGTCCCAGCAGTGCCAGATCCCCGATCAGATCCAGCGCCTTGTGCCTGCAGCATTCGTCCGGCGCGCGCAGCCCCTCGGGATTCAGCACGCCGTCTTTGGTGAAACACACGGCATTGTCCAGCGACGCGCCGCGGATCAGCCCCATGTCGCGCATCTGGTTCAGATCCTGCTCCCACCCGAACGTCCGCGCGAACGCCAGTTGCGACGCATACCGCTCCGGCGTGACTTCCAACTCCAGCGATTGCCGACCGACCGGCGCCGGGTAATCCGTATCGCAAGTCAGCCGGAATGTGTCGTCCGGCAGAATACTGATGCGCTTGCCCTTGTCCTCGACCGAGATCGGCCGCCGGATCCGCAGATACCGCCGCTTCCGCCGGTACTGCCGGATGCCCGCCTGCCGGATCAACTGCACAAACGGCTGACCGCTTCCGTCCAGGATAGGCACTTCCAGATTGTCGATTTCGATCAGCGCGTTGTCGATCCCCATCGAGTACAGCACGCTGAGAAGGTGCTCCGTCGTCGAGATCAGCACGCCCTGCCGCATCAGGCTCGTCGCGTAACTCACGCGCGCGACATGCCGCCAACTTGCCGGAATTTGGAAATTGTCGAGGTCCGTCCGCTGAAAAACGATCCCCGTCGAAACCGGCGCGGGTAGGATCCGAATGGTTACCGGGACCCCGCTGTGCAGGCCCACACCGCTGGCTTCAGCGGCGCGCATAACCGTGGTTTCAAATCGCAAGGTGAGGCTCCCGAGTCATCTCTATCATCGTAATCCAACTGCAACTCTTGTGCACAAGCTTTTGATTCCAAAGGTCTTGTAAAGTTTCAAGTGTGGCGAAAATGCAACACTTTCCCCCTGCGGTGTGTCCGAATTGATCCGCCTTGCGCGACCCTGTACGATGGAAATCACGTGCCCCATCAAAAGTTATTCCTCATAGATACGTTCGGGTTCATTTTTCGTGCGTACCATGCCCGCGCCCGCAGCGCCGCGCCCCCCATGCGCACCAGCACCGGCCTGTCCACGGAGGCCGTTTACATCTTCAACAACATGGTCCGCAAGCTCTCCAACGAGCACAAGCCCGAATACATTGCCGCCATTTTCGAGAGCGGGGCCCCCACCCACCGCGTCGAGGAATTCGCCGAGTATAAGGCCAACCGCCAGGAAACTCCGCCCGACCTGCTCGACCAGATCCCGTACGTCCGCCGCATTCTCGACGCGATGCGCATCCCCATCCTCGAATTCACCGGGTTCGAGGCCGACGACGTGATCGGCACTCTCGCCCGCCGCGCCGAAGAAGCCGGCTTCGAGGTCGTCATCGTCTCCAGCGACAAGGACATGCTGCAGCTCGTGAACGAGCGCGTCACCATGCTCAACCCCGCCAAGGACGACGCCTGGTATAACCCCGCCGCCGTCCAGGAATTCATGGGCGTCCGGCCCGATCAGGTGGCCGACCTCCTGGCGCTCAAGGGCGACGCCATCGACAACATCCCGGGCGCACCAGGTATCGGCGATAAAGGCGCGAAGGATCTCCTGCAGCAGTTCGAGACGCTTGAAGCGCTGCTCGAACGCGCCCACGAAGTGCAGCGCAAGATGTATCGCGAGAGCCTCCAGAATAACGTCGATCGCATCCGCATGAGCAAGCGGCTCGCCACCATCGAAACCAATGTGCCCATCGAGTTCACCTTGGACGCCGTCAAAACGCAGGGCGCCGATCCGGCCCTCCTGAAGGTCGTCTATAAGGAACTGGAATTCTTCAGCCTTCTTAAGGAACTCGGCCCCGGCGAGGACACGCGGACCCGCGACTACCAGGTCCTGCAGGACGCGGCCGAACTCAAGTCGTGGATGGATGCCATCCCGCCCGGCACTCCCGTTGCCGTCGCCATTTCCCGATCCCCCGAAGGCGAATTCGCGCTCGACACCGTCGGCCTCGCCTGGCAGCCCGGGCAGGCGCGCGCCGTCAACGCTGACCTGCTGCCCGCGCTCACGCCGTATCTGGAATCCGAGGCCCTCCCCAAGATCACCTGCGACGTGAAGACCGCCATCCTGACGCTCGACCGCATGGGCATTCAGGCGCGCGGCTTCGTTCACGACGTCATGCTCTACGCCTTCCTGCTGGACGCCGATCCCTCGGGCTGTCCCCTCGAAGAGCAGGCGCGCCGCCGACTCGACCTGAAACTCGGCGCCGCTCCCGAGCAGCACGCCGATATCACGCTCGAGGTCTGGAACCACCTCTCGCCCGCCATTGACGAGCGCGGCCTTCGCACTCTCTACGACACCATCGAACTGCCGCTCGCGCAGGTGCTGGCGCGCATGGAACGCACGGGCATCCGCATCGATCCCGTCGAGCTCAAACGACTCAGCGGCCTCATGGAGACGGAGATCGCGCGGCTCACTTCCGAAATTCACGCGCTCGCCGGCAAGCCCTTCAACATCAGCTCGCCTCAGCAACTCGGCAAGGTGCTGTTCGAAGACCTCAAGCTGCCCGCGCCCGTGAAGTACGGCAAGGGCAAGACGATGTCCACCGCCGCCGACGTGCTGGAGGATCTCGCCGCCGAGCACGAGGTGGTCCGCAAAGTCCTGGAATACCGCCAGCTCACCAAGCTCAAGGGCACCTATGTGGACGCTTTGCCCATGCTGATCGACCCGCGGACAGGCCGTCTGCACACCAGCTTCAACCAGACCGGCGCGGCGACAGGGCGGCTGTCATCGTCCAATCCCAACCTGCAGAACATCCCGATCCGAACCGCGCTGGGCCGCGAAATCCGAGCCGCCTTCGTCCCGCGCGAAGGCTGGCAACTGATGGTGGCCGACTACTCCCAGATCGAACTGCGCCTGCTGGCCCACATGTCCGGCGACCCGCTGCTCGTCGAAGCTTTCCGCAACGGCGAGGACATCCACACGCGCACCGCCGCCGAAGTCCTCGGGGTGCCGCCGCTCATGGTCACGCCCGACGCGCGCCGCGACGCGAAGGCCGTCAACTTCGGAATCGTGTACGGCATCAGCGGCTTCGGACTGGCCCAACAACTCGGCATCTCGCGCGCCGAGGCGGAGAAGTACATCAAAAACTACTTCGCCCGCTACGAAGGCGTCGCGCGCTTCATCGAGGCCACCAAGGCCGAGGTGCGGCAGACCGGCGTGACGAAGACGCTGTTCGGACGCGAACGGCCCATCCCCGATATCAACAGCCGCAACGCTAATGCCCGCGGCTTCGCCGAGCGGACCGCCGTCAACTCACCCCTGCAAGGCACCGCAGCCGATCTCATCAAGCTGGCCATGGTGCGGATCGACGCCGCCCTGGATGGCATGCAGGCGGCCATGCTGCTGCAGGTCCATGACGAACTGGTGTTCGAGTGCCCGCCCGAGGAAATCGAGCCGCTCCGCACGCTGGTCAAACGCGAGATGGAAGGCGTCTACGACCTCGCCGTCCCGCTGCTGGTGGACGTGGGCGTGGGCCCCAACTGGCGCGATGCCAAGTAGAAACATCGTTGCTTACGCGCGCGGCTCCGTTCAGAGCCGAGCTTTTCTGCCGCGCGTACACGCCGGCCCGAGCGCGAGAATGGTGGTGGACGCGCTGTCGGAGTTGCCCCGTCTCCAGCGTCAGCCCGAGTTGCTCCTCCGCTAGCATGCCCGTCTCCATGTTGCCTCCCATCACGCGGCCGGGCAATGCGCGCGGCTCTGATCAGAGCCGCGACCGTAAGGGCGCGACGGTGTACTAATTCTCGATGGGGACCTTCTCGGCGCGATCGATCACGAGCGTCTCGACCGGAGCTTTCCCCGTCTCCAGTTTCAGGCCCAGTTGCTCCTGCAGGGCCGCGGCGACGTCGCTATTGTCCTTCGCGAACTTCAGGTCGATGTCGTAGGCCCCCGGCAGCCCCGTCTTGTCGACCACAGGATATCCGGCGAAGCGGGAAAGCAGCGCTGCGAGCATGCCCATCGGCATGTTGGCGCCCATCAGCCGGCCGGGCAGCATCTGATTCTGTCCGCCGTCCGGACGCCCGTCCTTCAGTTTCGGTCCGTTCTTGCCGACGACCAGCAGATACGCCTTCTGCTCCTTCATCTCCTTATGAACGGTCAGTTTGAACCGCTCAGTCAGCAGCGTCTTCAGCATGCCCGGCACCTGATCCTTCGGCGTGCCCGCCGGCAGTTTCGCCTGAATGTCGTACGGCGTCTCGTCGATCCACGCGGGTCCGCTGATGCGCGCGCTATCGATGTGATAAGCGTTCGCCAGCAGGTTGACCAGCGTGATGTTGGAATAGCGGACCATCGCCGGGTCAGCATCTGACGCCGTGTACGCGGCCGTGCCATGCCGCGGCGGCGACATCTTCACCGATGCCACGTCGAAGGCCGGTGCCGATTGGCCATGCGCGCAAATCGCAAGTACGAACGCCGCTGCAAGTGCTCTCATTGGCCAATCAGTGTAACCTGTTTCGCTTGACTTCCAACCTGCATTAATGTGATTATCCGGCCACTGCGTGTGAAATGTTTCCTTTCGCTGGCCGTCGTTGTGACCGGTCTGCCTGCTCTGGCGCAGACCCGGTTTACCGCTGCCGATTACGCCCGCGCTGAGAAGTTCATGACTTACAACACCACGCAGCTGGTGTACTCGAGCGGTGTCCGGCCGTCGTGGATTTCGGGTGAGCGCTTCTACTACCGCAACACCACGGCGCAAGGCACGCAGTTTATCCTGGTCGACCCCGCGAAGGGCACGCGCCAGCCGGCCTTCGATCACGTCAAAGTGGCGGCCGCGCTGGCCACCGCCGGCGGCACCGGACTCAACGCCTATCGCCTGCCGTTCCAGGAGATTGACGTCACGCCCGACGGCCAGACGGTCAGCTTCAATTACAACGGCCGTCATTATGAATGCGACACGCAGGGCAACAAGTGTAACAACGTGGGAGTCGCCACGGCGTCGACCGGCGGCGGTGGACGCGGCGGCCGCGGTGGACGTGGTGGAGGCGCTGCCGGCGGCGGCGCGCTCTCGCCCGACAAGAAGCGAGCCGCCTTCATTCGCGACTACAACCTCTGGGTCCGCGACGTCGTCACCAACAAGGAAACGCAGTTGACGACGGACGGCATCAAAGACTTCGGCTACGCCACCGACAACGCCGGCTGGACCAGCAGCGACCGCGCCATCGTCGAATGGTCGCCCGACTCGCGCAAGATCGCGACCTACCAGCAGGACCAGCGCGGCGTGGGCGAAATGTACCTCGTCGAGACCAAGGTCGGCCATCCCACGCTGCGGTCGTGGAAGTATCCGCTGCCCGGCGATCATACGATCACCATGATCCAGCGCGTCGTCATCGATGTGGATGCCGCCAAGGTGATCCGGCTGCAGATGCCGCCCGACCAGCACCGCTCGACCCTGTGCGACGACATCGCGTGCGGCGGCGAATGGGGCGACGTCCAATGGTCGCCGGACGCCTCGCACCTTGCCTTCGTCTCCACGTCGCGCGACCACCGGGTCGAACAGCTCAAACTGGCCGACGCCGCCACTGGCGCCGTCCGCGAGGTCATGGAAGAGAAGGTCGCGACATTCTTCGAATCGGGCAACGGCAAGGTCAACTGGCACTACCTGCCCGAGTCCAACGAGTTCATCTGGTTCAGCGAGAAGGACAACTGGGGCCACCTGTATCTCCACGATCTGACCACCGGCAAGGTGAAGAATCAGATCACCACGGGCGAAGGCAATGTCACCCGCATCCTGCGCATCGACGAGAAGAATCGCATGGTCTACTTCCTCGGCGTGGGCCGTGAGAAGGGTCGCGATCCCTACTTCGCGAGTCTCTATAAGGTGGGCTTCGATGGCAAGAACTACGCCCTGCTCACGCCCGAAGACGGCAATCACGATATCACCCTTTCTCCTTCCGGCAGTTACTTTGTGGACAGTTACTCCAAGCCCGACGTGCCGCCCGTCGCCGTGCTCCGAGACCTCAATGGCAAGCTGATCGCGAACCTGGAGAAGGCCGACATTTCCAAGCTGCTGGCCACCGGGTGGAAGCCGCCCGTGCCGTTCACGGTCAAGGCGCGCGACGGCGTCACCGATATCTACGGCCTGATGTTCAAGCCGTCGAACCTGGATCCCAATAAGAAGTACCCGATCGTCAATCACATCTATCCGGGTCCGCAGACCGGCAGCGTCGGCTCGCGGAGTTTCTCGGCGGCGCGCGGCGACTGCGACGCCTTGGCGGAACTCGGCTTCGTCGTGGTGGAGATCGACGGCATGGGCACGCCCTGGCGGTCCAAGAAATTCCACGAGGCATACTACGGCGACATGGGCGACAACACGCTTCCCGACCAGGTGACCGCCATGCGGCAGCTGGCGTCGAAATATCCCTGGATCGACCTCGAACGCACCGGCATTTACGGCCACTCGGGCGGCGGTTACGCCACAGCCGACGCCATGTTCCGCTATCCCGATTTCTTCAAGGTGGGGATCAGCGAATCCGGCAATCACGACAACCGGGAGTACGAAGACGACTGGGGCGAGAAGTGGCAGGGCCTGCTCACGGACAAGCCAGGCAGTTCCGGCGACAACTATGACAGCCAGGCCAACCAACTGCTGGCCAAGAATCTGAAGGGTCACCTGCTGCTGGCTCACGGCACCATGGACAACAACGTCCCGCCGTACAACACGCTGCTCGTCGTCAACGAACTGATCAAAGCCAACAAGGACTTCGACCTGATCATGTTCCCCAACGCTGCTCACGGCTACGGCGCCGCATCCAACTACATGACCCGCCGCCGCTGGGACTACTTCGTGCGCTACCTGTATAACGCCGAGCCCCCGGCCAACTACCAGTTATCGGCCCCCGCCGCCGGCCGGGGCGGTCCGCCGACGGGGAACTAGCGGGGCACGCTTGCTGGGCGGGCGCTGCCGCAGCTGACGGGGAACTAGGGGGCGAACACATAGCTCCCTCACGGTCGCGGCTCTGATCGGAGCCGCGTGAGCCGAGTTGGCGCTCGGCGGGCAGGCTGAAGCGTGCCCCACTCCGGTATAATCACTAGCCTGTGGCAGCTAAGAAACCATCGGGTGGCGCGCTCGTGCTCGGGCTGATCCCGTTCGTTGCGATGTGTTTCTCCGTCGCGCTGTGGGATCGGGTGGAGCCGATGGTGTTCGCACTGCCGTTCAACCTCTTCTGGCTGATCTGCTGGATCGTCCTCAGCACGGGATGCCTCTGGGCCGCGTACCGCCTGGGCCGCGGTGACTCATGAGTGCGAGCGCCGTCTCGCTCACGACCATCTTCGCCATCGTCGCGTTCGGCGCCCTCATCGGCTTTCTGGCCGGAGTTCGTCGCAAGATGGACCTCGAACAGTGGACCGTCGGCGGCCGCGGCTTCGGCGGACTGCTGATGTACCTGCTGATGGCCGGCGAGGTCTACACCACCTTCTCCTTCCTCGGCGCTAGCGGATGGGCGTACTCGCGCGGTGGTCCGACGCTGTACATCATGGCCTACCTCACGCTGGCGTACGTCGTCTCATTCTTCATCCTGCCGCCCATCTGGGAAATCGGACGCCGCCACGGACTGCAAACCCAGTCCGACTTCTTCCGCCATCGGTACCGCAATAAGTATCTGGCCGCCTTCGTGTGCGTGGTCGGAATCGCCTTCCTCATCCCGTATCTGCAACTGCAACTCACCGGACTCGGCATCATCGTCTCGATCGCCAGCTTCGACGGCATCGGCAGGACTCCGGCCATGATCATCTCGGTGGTCCTGATCGCCGCTTTCGTCTTCGCCAGCGGCGTGCGCGCGGTCGCCTGGGTCAGCGTTCTCAAGGACGCCCTGATGCTGTTCGCTGCCATCTCGATCGGGATCGGCATCCCGTACATTCACTTCGGCGGAATCGGCCCGATGTTCGCCACGCTGTACCGCGCCCATCCGGCCCACCTCACCATGCCCGGCGCGACGCCCAACCTCGGTCACTCCTGGTACATCTCGACCGTGCTGCTGACGTCGCTGGGCTTCTACATGTGGCCGCACGCGTTCGCCTCCACCTACACGGCGAAGAGCGGCGACACGCTCCGGCGCAACGCCGTGATGATGCCGCTGTACACGATCACGCTGGCATTCGTGTTCTTCGTGGGTTTTGCCGCGGTGCTCGTCGTGCCCGGACTCCCGAGCGGCGATCTGTCGCTCTTGACCATCGTGCGGCAGAGCTTTCCTGCTTGGTTTCTCGGCGTGATCGGCGGTGCGGGCGCGTTGACGGCGATGGTCCCCGCCGCGATCTTCATCCTCACCGCCGCCACGCTATTTTCGAAGAACTTCTGGCGTCCGATGGTGTCGCCCGAGATGACCGACGACCAGGTCGCCCGGACGGCGCGCGCCATGGTGATCGTGATCAGCCTGATCAGCCTGTACCTGGCGATCTCGAACTCCACGACGCTGGTGTCGCTGCTGCTGCTCGGCTACGCCGGCGTCACTCAGTTCTTTCCGGGCGTCGTGCTCGGTCTCTATTGGGATCGCGCCGCGATGCCCGCCGTGTTCGCAGGGATGGTCGCCGGTGTGGCGCTGGTCGCGTTGCTCATGCTCACGCACCACGACCCGTTCTATGGCCTCAGCGCCGGCTTCGTGGCGCTCTGTTTGAACTTCTCGATTGCGGTAATCGGCAGTTTTGCTCACGCCTCGGCCCTGATGGGCCGCAGAATCGAGTGAACACCGTTGCCCGCCTGGACAGACGACCCTTCGCGATCGTCTATCTACCAGGCTGGAAGAGCGGCCGAGTTAGCGCACGGCAACGGGCGACAAAGATCGCCGCCTGCTGCACGTTCGCAGTCCGGAGGCCTACGCTACGCCGTCAGCCCCGAAAGCAAGCGAACGGCAGCCGTAACATCCTTCAGCCACTCACCGGGAGCCGCGCCCTCGCGCTCGATGTTGAGCGTTCCACGAAAGCCAATTTCCTCGAGTGCCCTTAGGAAGTTCTCAATGCCGACCGCGCCGAAGCCCAATGCGCGTTCGCTGCCCAATGCGCCAGGTACGTCCTTGGGCGGCCAATCGCCATCCTTGCAGTGCACCGAGATCACATGCGGCGCCAGCGCACGTAGGGCCTCGATGGGCTCGCCGGTGCCGTACAGGATCAGGTTCGCCGGGTCGAAATTGATTCCCAGGTTCGCCCGCCGGCAATCGGCCAGAAAGCTCCGCAGCACGTCCGCGCTCTCCTGCCCGGTCTCGAGCGCAAATGTCTGTCCATTCTTCGCGGCGTGATCGCAGATGCGCTGCACCAGTTCGCGCACGGCGACGTAGTCCGGGTCGGCCGCATTCTCCGGCACGAATCCGATATGGCATGCGATGCTCTTCACTCCGAGCTTGGCGGCGAAGTCGCTGACCTCGTACGTCCGCTGCTCGCGTTCGTCGCGGGTGGCGCGCGGGATGAAGCCCACGGTCTGCTGCACCGTTGGAACATCGGCGTAGCTCTCGCCGATGTACGATGCGAACACCGTCACCAGCGTGAACTGCGCCGCGTCCAGCGACTGCTTCCATTCGGCCGCCGCGGCATCGGTGAGTTGCATGTCGCCCGGCAATCCAAGCTGCCCGCAGCGCACGCCCGCCGAGCGTACATGTTCCAACGAATCCCGCCCGGCCCAAAACATCACCCCCGGCTCCAGGGGTCTCAAAGGCTGCATATCATTTTCGCTCCATTGCGAGTGCGCGATTCCAAAATCAGCCGCATCAATTTCACCGCGTCCGCCGACTCGGCAGCGGGACACAGCAGCGCTGGCTTGCCCGTATCGCAGCACTCGGCGAAATAGGCGATCTCGGCGGCGTAACCGTCGCACGGCGTCATTTCCAGGGGCTGCGACCCGCCCTTGGCTCCATACAGCGCCGGGGGCCGTCCGATCGAACTGTACTCGACTGTTCCGCCGTCCAGCGTTACCGTGTACTCCATGCTGAACGGGTACGCTCCGGCATTGTGCCAGCCGCCCGTGACCTCCACCACGCCGTCATCGTAGAAAAGCTGCGCGTCGAGGCAGTCGATGCCGAGGGCGGTGTGACAGTAGCCCGAAGCGCACACGGCGCGCGGTTTGCCGAACAGATGCAGGGCCATGTCGACGTCGTGAATCAGCAGGTCGAAGACGCCGCCGCCGCTCTTCTCCGCATCTTGCAGCCAGCCGCCCCAGGCCGGAGCAGCGCATCGCCGGCGGAATGTCGCGAAACGGCAGCGCCCCAGTTGCCCATTGCCGATGGCCGCACGCAGGGTGGTGTACTCCGGGAAGAAACGCAGCACCTGTGCCGTCATGAGCGTCTTCTTGTAGCGGCGCGCGGCGTTGATCATGCGATCGGCGCCGTACGGGTCGAGCGCCATCGGTTTTTCGACCAGCACGTGTTTACCGGCCTTCAGCGCCTCGACGGCCACGGTATCGTGCAGGTAGGTGGGCAGGCAGATATCGACGCCGTCGATCTTGGAATCGGACAGCACATCCTCGATCTCGGTGTACTTGCGCAGGCCGGAAAAATCCAGCCGCTCGCCGGGACCGCCGAGATTACCCTGCACGGCCGTCAGGTCGCCGGCCAGCTTGTTCTCATCGCTGCTATACACGGCCGCCAGTTCCACGCCCGGCAGACCGCGCATCGCCGCCACATGGGTACTGCCCATGAACCCCAGGCCCAGCACCGCGAGTCTCATCGCAGCTATTATAACGACGTGCTTGTCAAAGTTCTGATCTTTTCCGCGGCCGTGCTGCATGCGGCCGATGTGAACTGGCCCGTCAACGGTGGTCCTTACAATATCCGCTACTCCGAGTCCACGCAGATTACGCCGGCCAATGTCGGCCGTCTGCACGTGGCGTGGAGCTACGATTCCCACGACGCGTTCAAGGATTCCGAGATGCAGAGCAACCCCATCGTGGTCGATGGCACGCTTTTCGCGACAACGCCGACGCTCAAGGTGGTCGCACTCGACGCCGTCACCGGCCGCGAGATCTGGAAGTTCGATCCCAGCGGCGGCGCCGGTCCGCAGCGGCGATTCCGTCATCGCGGCGTGACCGTCTACCAGGACCGCGTGTTCGTCACGTACCGCAATTTCCTGTACGCGCTGGACAAGAAGACCGGCCAGCCGATCCCGAGCTTCGGCGCCGCTGGCCGCATTGACCTGCGCGAAAATTTGGGCCGGCCCGTGGCGACAGCCAGCATCAGCGCCAGCAGTCCGGGCGTGATCTTCGAGGACATGATCATCCTCGGCAGCACGGTCCCCGAGACCCTGCCGGGGACGCCCGGCCACATCCGCGCGTTCGACGTCCACACCGGCAAGATGCGATGGATCTTCCACACGATTCCGTACCCCGGCGAGTTCGGCTACAACACGTGGCCGAAGAACGCGTACGAGATCTCTGGCGGCGCCAACGCCTGGGCGGGACTCAGTATCGATCCGAAACTTGGCATGGTCTTCGCCGCCACCGGGTCGGCATCGTTCGATTTCTACGGCTCGAACCGGATCGGCGATAATCTGTTCGCCGACTGCGTGCTGGCACTCGACGCGCACACCGGTAAGCGCGTCTGGCATTTCCAGGGCGTGCATCACGACGTCTGGGACCTCGACTTTCCGGCCGCGCCCAGCCTCGTGACCGTGAAAGGCGTGGACGCCGTCGCGCAGATCACCAAGAGCGGCTATGTCTACGTGCTGGACCGGCGCACCGGGAAATCGCTATTTCCGATCGGCAGGCGCAAGGCTCTGGCCTCTCCGCTGGATGGCGAGAAGCTGTCCGTGGACCAGCCTTATCCAATGAAGCCGCCGCCCTTCACGCGCCAGACCTTCGACGAATCCATCATCACCAACCGCACACCGGAAGCGCACGCGGCGGTGCTCGAGATGTTCCGCAAACTCGATTCCAAGGGCATCTACACGCCTCCGAGCGCGCGCGGCACCATCCTGTTCCCGGGCACGGATGGCGGCGGCGAATGGGGCGGCGCGGCATTCGATCCGGCCACGGGGCTGCTGTACGTGAACAGCAACGAACAGCCGTGGATTATCCGCATGGTCACGCACGACACCACGTCGCTATACAAGAACAATTGCGCCGGATGCCACGGCGACGACCGCAAAGGCTCGCCGCAATTTCCTTCCCTGGTGGATATTGGACAGCGGCGGACGCGCGCGGACCTGGCATCGGTGATCCGCGAGGGCACCGGTCGTATGCCGGGCTTCTCGCACCTGGGGCGGGGAATCGACGAAATCGTGGAGTTCCTGATGACGGGCCGCGATACCGAGGCTGTGAAGGACACCAAAGATTCCAGTTGGCAGAAGTACCGAAATGAGGGCTACATCCTGTTCCGCGATCCCGATGGCTACCCGCCGCTGACGCCGCCGTGGGGGACGCTCAACGCGATCGACCTCAATAAGGGCGAGATCCGGTGGCAGATTCCCTTCGGCGAATATCCGGAACTGGTGGCCAAGGGAATTAAGGATACGGGCAGCGATAATTACGGTGGTCCGGTCGTCACGGCCAGCGGGCTGTTGTTCATCGGCGCGACGAATTTCGACAAGAAATTCCGCGCGTTCGATAAGCTGACGGGCAAGTTGCTTTGGGAGACGGTGCTGCCGGCGGCCGGCAACGCTACGCCGTCGATTTACGAGATCGGCGGACGGGAGTACGTGGTGATCGTCTGCGGGGGCGGGAAGAATGACGCGCCCTCGGGCAGCGCGATCGTGGCGTTTGCTTTGTAAATCCAGCTTTTCACGCAAAGACGCGAAGCCGCAGAAGCTTTTCGAGGAGGGCAAGGTCGTCCTGAAAGGCTCGTTGGATGCGGCGCTCGTAGAGGGTCGATAAGTTGATAATCTGGCCGCGCTCGAGCCACGGGTAGGCGTGGGCGAAGGCCACATTGGCTTGTTCGAGACGATGGCGTTTTCGATTTGGGCGGCGCGCTTCAGGGGCCAGCCATTGTAGGCGACTGGCTGAGAGGTCGGCATCGAGACAGTCCGCGGGTTCGTAGCCCTCGAGGTATGCGAGGCAGTGCTTCTTGTATCCTGCTCGTCGGCGGGCGTACAGAAGCGGGACTTGGGCTGTCAGTCCGTTCCTCTAAGCATTTAAGGTGCCAAACTCGGTCGTCCCCGAGGTGACGGAACAAAGCCAATTTCCCACCCGAGCCCAACGCAAACGACCAAATGAGCGCAAATTCATCGAGTGAGCTGCCCCCAACGAGGGAACCCCAATCCCCAACCCTAAAGTTCCTCCCGTTCTTGCCGATATTATTCCCGTGGGGAATTGCATTCTCGTAGCGTTACTGCTGCTATGCGCCGCCGCAGCGCAAACCGACAAGCCGCCCGCTCCAACAAAGGATGAACAGGCTCTGTTCGGCGATTTACCCACCATCGAAGCCGCTGCCCTGCATGCCCAGACCCTCGCCGAAGCCCCCGGCAACGTGTCGGTCATTACTGCGGAACAGATCCGCCGCTACGGGTACAAGACCCTCGCCGAGGCGCTGGCGTCGGTTCGCGGATTCTATGTCACTTACGATCACACCTATCACTTCGTCGGTGTGAGCGGAATATCCCTGCCGGGCGATTTCAATACCCGCTTTCTCGTGATGTTGAACGGACATCCGCTGACCGACAACATCTATAACTCCAATAACTTCTTCGCCCAGGATTTCGGGCTCGATATGGATCTGGTGGAACGTATCGAGATCATCCGCGGCCCCACTTCTGCCCTCTACGGGTCGAACGGCATGCTGGCGAATATCAACGTAGTGACCCGCTCGCCGGTGGACGGCCCGGCCCTGCGAGTGTCTTCCGAGAACGATACCTCCGGCCTGGCGAAAGTCACTGCGTCAGCCGCCCTCAACCTGGGCCACGGTGCCAATCTGCTGCTCTCGACCGCCATTTTCCACTCGTCCGGCATGTCGTTTCCATTGGACGGGCTCGATATTCCAGCCGGAGCCACGCGTCCTGTCTCGAACGCCGATGGTGAGCGCGGCTACCACACGTTCGCCAACCTGATCTGGCGCAATTGGAGCTTCACGGCTTACCTGAATTCACGCGAGAAGCACCCGCCGGTCGGATTGGGCACCAGTTTGTCCGGCGACCCCGCGCAGCATGTGACGGACAGCCGCAATCTTCTCGGCGCTTCCTACAAGCGCCAGATCGGTCCTGGAGAGGTTCACTGGCAGCTTTACTACGATGTCTACCGCTATCATGACCTGTTCAATTATCCGGTCGACGAGGATGTCCAGCCGATTC
>Ga0207695_10002326_pt1 | contig 28340 bp, 24 predicted proteins | sample KBSC54metaG_FD_184354 | JGI IMG/M metagenome (GOLD analysis project Ga0207695, IMG submission 184354) | Corn rhizosphere microbial communities from Kellogg Biological Station, Michigan, USA - KBS C5-4 metaG (SPAdes) (version 2) | ecosystem: Host-associated > Plants > Roots > Rhizosphere > Soil...
AAATAAAATGCCCCGAGAGCCAGGGGGGAGCTCTCGGGGCGGACGAAGCCGAACCTGGGGAGGGGTTCGACTCCGGGGGTTCGCTCAGGGAGGTGAGTGAACCGGGGACGCCGTTGCGTGCGTCCGAAGCGTTAGATGGGGTTGTCCGCGGGAAGTTCAAATTCTTTTTTTGCACGGATTCAGAGATCGTTCACCCGCCGGATCAGGCATGACTTTCGGCACGGTTTGGACGTCCAAACGATGCCGCGCGTGACGCGGTCCGCGTGCGCAACCTGTTGTCTCGTCGCGTTGCGCGCGCATTGCCATGAAAAAGCCACAACTGGCGACGCGGTGCTTCAGTTCAACTGGCGGCCGGGGCCGGCTTGTTATCGAATCGTCAAACCGGGGCGTCAATGTGTTTCGCCCCCGTTCCATTCAATACCGCTGTCGCGCATAGCGCGACGATCACTCCCCTCTCCCGTTCATGGGAGCGGGCAAGGGGTGAGGGCTAATGGGCTTCGCCCCAACTCCTTCCAGCCCCGATATCGACCAGCAACGGCACATCGAGTTCCGCCGCACCCTGCATACGTATGCGCACGCCGTCGCGCACCGCGTCCAGCGCGTCTTCGCGGACTTCGAATACCAATTCGTCGTGGACCTGCATCAGCATGTGCGCGTCGTCGCCGCGCTCCAGCAGCCAGCCGTCGATGGCGGCCATCGCCCGCTTGATGATGTCGGCCGCGGTGCCCTGCATCGGCGCATTGATCGCGGCGCGCTCGGCGCCCGCGCGCTGGGCGGCGTTGCGCGAGTGGATGTAGTCCAGGTACAGCCGCCTGCCGAACAGTGTCTCGACGTAGCCTTCGCTTTTGGCCCGCGCGCGCGTCAAATCCATGTACGCCTTCACGCCCGGATAACGTTCGAAGTAGCGCTGCACGTATTCCGCCGCTTCGCCGCGCGGAATGCCCAGCCGCTGCGCCAGCCCGTGCGCGCTCATGCCATACATCAGTCCGAAGTTGATCATCTTCGCGACGCGGCGTTGATCGGCCGTGACCGTGTCGGGCGCCACGCCGAATACCTCGGCGGCCGTGGCGCGGTGCACGTCCTGGTCGTGCCTGAACGCATTCGTCAACCCGGGGTCGCCGGACATGTGCGCCATGATCCGCAGCTCGATCTGCGAATAGTCCGCCGCCAACACGCGCCAACCTTCCGGCGCGATGAAGGCTTCGCGGATGCGCCGGCCTTCCTCAGTGCGCACGGGAATATTCTGCAGGTTCGGATCGGTGGACGACAGGCGCCCCGTCGCGACCGCCGCCTGGTGGTAGCTGGTGTGCACCCGCCCCGTGCGCGGGTTGACCATCTCCGGCAGCTTGTCGCTGTAGGTCGAGCGCAGCTTCGCGAATTGGCGATAGTCGAGGATCATGCGGGGCAGTTCATGTTGTCCGGCGATGGCCTCCAGGGCTTCCTCGTTGGTGGACGGCTGGCCGGTGGGCGTCTTCACCACGATCGGCAACCCGAGCTCATCGAACAACAGTGCCTGCAACTGTTTGGGCGAATCGACGTTGAACTCGCGGCCGGCGATTCGCTGCATTTCGGTTTGCAGCGCATGCATGCGCTTGCCGAGTTCATTGCTTTGACGGCGCAGCGCCGCGATGTCGACCAGCACGCCGCGTTGCTCCATTCGCGCGAGCACCGGCACCAGCGGCATTTCGATCCCGGTGAACACTTTTTCGAGCGACGGCTGTTCCTGGAGCCGCGGCCACAGCGCGTGGTGCAGGCGCAGGGTGACGTCGGCGTCTTCGGCGGAGTAACGGCATGCGGTTTCGATATCGACCTGCGAGAACGAAATCTGTTTGGCCCCCTTGCCGGTGACGTCCTCGTAGTGGATGGTGTCGTGACCCAGCCAGCGCTTGGCCAGCGTGTCCATGTCGTGGCGGTTGGCGGTCGCGTTCAGCACGTACGATTCCAGCATTGTGTCGAAGGCGATCCCGCGCACCTCGATGCCGTAATTCGAAAGGACGTTGCAGTCGTACTTGGCATGCTGGCCGACTTTCGGGCGTTTCGCGTCTTCCAGGATCGGCTGCAATGTGTGCAGGGTTTCAGCGAGGTCGAGTTGCCGCGGCGCGCCCGGATAGTCGTGGCCGACCGGGATGTAGCAGGCCTCGCCGGCCTTGACGGAAAACGACAATCCGACCAATTGCGCACGCATCGGATCCAGCGAAGTGGTTTCGGTATCGAACGCGACGAGTTCGGCTTTGCGCAGTTTTGCCAGCCATGCGTCGAGTTGCTTGCGGGTGGTGACGAGTTCGTAGGTACCAGTCCCAGAAGCACCTCCTTCGTCGTTCCGGACGTCGCGCAGCGGCGATCCGGCATCCAGCCCTTTGTCTGCACTGGTTGCCACGGCGTTGGATTCCCTGTCACGACCTTCGGCCGCCCCCGGAGCGACGACGGATCCCGCATCGCCCCTTGCCGACGGCTGCTTGTCCAGCTCGGCCAGCGCCTGCCGGAACTCGTAGCGCGCATAGAGTTCCCGCAACGCGCCGGCATCGCGCTCGCGCAATTTCAAGTCGCGCGGGCCTTCGTCTAGCCTGACGTCGGTCTTGATGGTTGCGAGCTGCCGCGACAGCGGCAATTGCGGGAGCGCCGCGCGCAGGTTCTCGCCGATCTTGCCGCCGACATCGCCGGCGCGCGCGATCACGTCATCCAGTGAACCGTATTCGTTCAACCATTTCGCCGCCGTCTTGGGGCCGCACTTCGGCACGCCGGGAATGTTGTCGATCGAGTCGCCCATCAAAGCCAGGTAATCGACGATGCGCTCGGGCGGCACGCCGAACTTCTCGACCACGCCCTCGCGATCCAGGCGGCTGCGCGACATGGTGTTGACCAGCGTCACGCGCGGTCCGACCAGTTGTGCGAAATCCTTGTCGCCGGTGGACACTTCCACGTCGATGCCATCCGCTGCGGCACGCGTCGCCAGCGTGCCGATCACGTCGTCGGCCTCCACGCCGGCAACGCGCAGGATCGGAAACCCGAGCGCTTCGACGATCTTCATCATCGGCTCGACCTGCGCGCGCAGGTCGTCCGGCATCGGTTGACGGTTGGCCTTGTATGCGGCGTACAGGTCGTCGCGGAACGTTCGTCCCGGCGCATCCACCACGAATGCGGCGTAGTCCGGTTTTTCGTTCAGCGTCGCGCGCAGCATGTTGACCACGCCGAACAACGCGCCGGTCGGCTCACCGGTGGCATTGCTGAGCGGCGGCAGCGCGTGAAAGGCGCGGTACAGGTAGCTGGAACCATCGATGAGCGTGAGTTTCGCCATGCACGGATTGTCGCATGCACGCCGAACTCACGCGGTGCATGTATGCTGGCGCTGCGAACTGTCGATCCGGGAGATGCATCGTGAAAGTTCTGCCATGGATTGTCGCGAGTGCGTTGCTGCTGGGTCTGCCTGCCGCGCAGGCACAACAGGTGCTGGCGCATGCCTCCTCGGCGCCGCCGCCACCCGGTTCGGCACTCCCGCCGCCCGGAATCGATGACCCTGGTGCCCAGCCACAAGCCGTGCCGCTGCCCAGCACCGGCATACCGCCTTCGGTGGCACCCGCCGGACGGAACGGCGGCCGCGACAGCACCAACGTGACCACACGCACCGACGCCAACGGCGACACCATCGAGGAATATCGCCGTGGTGGGCAGGTGATCATGGTGCGCGTCACGCCCAAACACGGCGTCACCCAGACCTACAAGGTCAACAGCAGCAACGGTAGCCTGGTGCACGATCCGAACCAGGGTCCGGTGTCGCCGGTTTATTACGACATTTACAAGTGGGGCGGCCCGAAGAAGCCGGCCAATGGCAGCAGCGCGCCCGCCCGGGCATCGACGAGCGGCGGGTAGCGTCCAGCAACCATCCATGGTGCTTGGCGCCGGTGCGGCCATCCCTGGCCGCATGTTCGGTGACGCAGCCGATGCCGCCGGCATCGGCCAAGCGCGTCACCTCACCCTCATCCATCCAGTTCGGGATAGCGTCGGAAGATTCCGTCGTTGTTGAACGGAATGCGGCGGGTTGAAGCGAGATAGGCCGCGATGCCGGACCGCGCGGCGATACGGTCGTGCAGCTCGACCGTGTGCGGCAGCGATGTTTCCAATCTCCGCATCGTGCGCGGGAATGCGTAGCGCAGCCCTTCGATGATCTGGAACAGCGACAAGTCGGCGTAGCTCGTCGCGCTTCCGACCAGGGAGCGTTGCCGGCCGCGGGCGTTGTCCGCCAGCACGCGCTCGAAATAACCGAGGAATTTCGGCAGGCGTTCGCGGCGCAGATACCCGCTTCTGCGTTTCGCTTCGTCGCGCTGGTCTTCGTAATACAGGCTGCCTGCGATCGGATGGTGGCTGTCGTGGGTTTCCGCAACCAGATCCGCGATCGTCAGTTGCAGCTGGTGGACCCACAGCCGGCCGCTCTCATCGCGCGGCGTCAAACCGAGGCGCGGTCCGAGGAACAACAGGATGTTCGCGGTCTGCCCGATCAGGCGGCGTCGGGCTTTCAGGAACGGCGGTGCGAACGAGGGGTGGCCCGTCGAAGGATCGTCGAGCATCCGCAGCAGCGCCGCGGTTCCGCCTCCCGAACCCTCCGGCAGCCGCGCGACATCGACGTAATCGGCGCCGGCGTCTTCAAGCGCCAGCCGCACGAATTCGCCGCGGCCCTGGACAGTTGGCCAATAGTAGAGCTCGTATTTCACGGCGGCCAGAGTAGCAGCGGCACGGCGTGGGGCGTTTCAGCAGCTTTTACTTCCCCCTTCGGAACGAAGGGAGATTGAGGGGGATGGCTGTTGCGCTGGTTGCTGCGTCCCCTGCCGTGTCGCGGCCCGCGCTGCGCGCACGTTCGCTTTCGCTCCGCCCTTCGTGCCGAAGGGGGTGAACGCAACGTCAGTGACGAAAATGCCGTGTACCGGTAAACACCATCGCCATGTCGTGCTCGTCCGCGGCGTCGATCACTTCCTGGTCGCGCATCGAGCCGCCGGGCTGGATGACCGCACGTACGCCGGCGCCTGCGGCCATATCCACGTTGTCGCGGAACGGGAAGAACGCGTCCGATGCCATCACGCTGCCCAGCGTCGAAAGTTGCGCGTCGGCGGCTTTCATCGCGGCGATCTTCACGCTGATCACCCGGCTCATCTGGCCCGCGCCGATGCCGACCGTGGCGCCTTCCTTCGCGAACACGATTGCGTTGGACTTCACATACATCGCGACATGCCAGGCGAACAGCAAGTCACGCAGCTGCTCGGCATCGGGTACGCGCTTGCTGACGACTTTCAGGTCCGACAGCATCAAGGTGTCGGCGTCGGAATCCTGCACCAACACGCCGCCACCGACGCTGCGCAACTGACGCTGCACGGTGGCGGCCGATGCCTCGGGCCATTCGCCGGTGGCGAGTGCGCGCACGTTCGGTTTCTTGCGCAACGCTGCCAACGCATCTTCGTCGAATGCAGGCGCCACCAGCACTTCGACGAATTGTCTGGCGAGGATTTGCTTCACCAGCGCGCCGTCGATCGGCCGGTTGAAGGCGATGATGCCGCCGAACGCGGACGTCGCATCGCACGCAAACGCGCGCTCGTACGCGCGCAAGGGATCCGGATCCAGGGCCACGCCGCACGGATTGGCGTGCTTGACGATCACGCACGCGGGCGTCTTGTCGAAGGCCTTCACGCATTCCAGCGCAGTATCGGCATCGACGAAGTTGTTGTACGACATTTCCTTGCCGGTGAGCACGGAAGCGCCCGCGACCGTGCCGGCGGTCGGCCGACCGTCCAGGTACAGCGCCGCGGCCTGGTGCGGATTCTCGCCGTAGCGCATTTCCTGCGCGCGGTGCAGCGCGAGGTGCAGGGTAGGCGGGTACGCCTCGCCGGGTTCGCCATCGGTACTCGTCGCCAGCCAGTCCGCGATCATGCCGTCGTAGCGCGCGGTATGCGCGAACACCTTCGCCGCGAAACGGCGGCGTTGTTCGAACGAAGTGCCGCCGTCGCGCCGCAGCGTTTCGACCAGCTGACCGTAGTCGGCCGGATCGCAGACCACGGCAACGCGCTCGTGGTTCTTGGCGCCCGCGCGCAACATCGCGGGACCGCCGATGTCGATCTGCTCGATCGCGTCTTCGTAAACCACGCCCGCATGTGCGACGGTATGCGCGAACGGATACAGGTTGACGATCAACAGGTCGATTGGCGTGATCGAATGATCCAGCATCACCGCGTCGTCGATGCCGCGCCGGCCCAGCAGGCCGCCATGCACCTTGGGGTGCAGCGTCTTGACGCGGCCGTCCATGATTTCCGGGAAGCCGGTCAGCTCACTGACATCGCGCACCGGAATGCCGGCTTGCCGCAACGCTTTTGCGCTGCCGCCGGTGGAAACGATTTCGATGCCCAGCGCGTGCAGGGCGCCACCGATATCGGTGAGGCCGGTCTTGTCGGAAACACTGAGCAGCGCGCGGCGTGCGGTGATGATGCCCGATCCTGTCATGGAGGTGCGAGATTCCCTGTGTTCAAACGATGCCGAGTTCGCGCAGTTTCTTGCGCAGCGTGGCGCGATGGATGCCCAGCACGTCGGCCGCGCGGCTCTGGTTGCCCTCGCTCCACGCCAGCACTTCGCGCAGCAGCGGCGCTTCGACTTCGCGCAGCAGCCGCGCGTACAGGCCTTCGCGGCAGGGCGTGCCGTTGAGGTCGGCGAGGTAGCGGCGCACGTTCGATGCCATGCATTCGCCCAGCGTCGGGTTGCCGATGCGTGGCGATTCAGCCTGGACGGTGGGCACGGAATGCAGGGAGCGGGTATCCACGATTGACCGGAGCTTGGACAAGGCGCGCGTGCCCCGCGGGCCAGCGCGAACGAACGAGTTTAGCAGCGCCGGACAGGCGCGCGTCCAGCGCGTTCATTCGAAACCGAAGTGGAAGGACACCGCGCGCTTGCCTGGATCGGCGACTTCGAAAGCCACCGCCGCGGTCGTGCCCGCGGCGATGCCGGCGCCGCGCCGCGCCGCATCGGGCATGTATTCGACCGGCCGGAAGCGGCGCATCGCGACCACGTTGTTGTCGAGGTCGGTCAGTTCGACCACCACGATCGGCCACGGCTGGCGATACGGCGCGTCGTTGCGGAACGTCGCGGTGATCGCGAGCGCGCCGGCCGCGTCGGGATCGGGGCGGATGTCGCGCGACAGCAATTCGAGTTTCGCGGTATCCCGGATCGGCGGCAGCCGGCAATCGAGTCGCGTGCACACGCGCACGGCTTGCACCTGCGTGGCCGGGTCGCGCACCAGCGCCACGCGACTGGCCCACGCGACCTGCGCCGCCAATGCGAGCGCCAGCACCGCGCAACCGGTCGCCCACAGCCAGTCGCTGCGGCGGATGCGTCGTGGTCGTGGCGGGACGTATACCGGCTCGGCGGCGCTGGCAGGTTCCGCGCCGTTGGGCGGTTCGTCCCGGCGTTCCGTCGATGTGCCGGCTTCTTCGAGCGTGGCTCCGGCATCCGGTGGCCGCCCGTCATCAATGCGAAGCTGGTCTTCCGGCAACCATGAATCGGGATCGGATTCGGCTTCGGCAGGGGCAGGCGGAATGGCGGCGACGATACCGTCCACGGATTCCGCCGGAGCATCGTCCGGAGTGGGCGGCTTGGTCTCGTCGCTCGCCAACGGCTCGTCGGAAGGCGCAATGTCGGCGACGTCCACGTCGGGAACTTCCAATCCCCACGCGTCGGTGAACGGTTCGGATTCGGCCGCTTCGATGTTGGTGGGCGCGGGTACGGGCAGATCGAGCTCGGCGGCTGCCGCGGGAATGATGTCGAGTTCGGCAAAGGTCGTCTGCACTGGCAGGTCGGTGAGTTGCCATGCCGGATCGCTTTGGATAACTTCGGGCGGAATGCCTGCCGCGTCCGCAATCAATGCGCGGGCGCGATCTCCCGAAAGCGCGTCGAGCCATGCCTCGTCTGGTTGCGCCGTCACGGATTGGCCACCCGGCAGTGGCGTCTGCGACGCAGATTTGCGCGAAGGCTTCGCCGCCGCCTGCACGGCTTCCGGCGATACCGCCAACGTCAATATTGGCGCGAGGGCTTCGGGGTCATGTTCAGGCATTGCGGCCTCGGACCCGGCAGGCAAAGTGTCGCTGAGGGTGCGCAGCGCATCGAAGCGTTCCGCGCAATGCCCGCAGCGGACAATGCCGAGCGAGGCCTGCAAGGCATCCTCGCTGATCTCGAAGATCGTGCGGCACTGCGGGCACTGGGTGTACATGCCGCGATTGTAGGCGACTGCGAGAGCGGCGATGTGCTACTTGCGCACGCCGTCGATGCGAATCCAGTCTTCGCGGCGGGTGGCGCCCAGATTCGCGAAGCCGCAGCCGTGATAACGATCCAGCAGTTCGTCTTCCTGTCCGCCCAGAATGCCCGACAGCGCCAGCGGCGCCCCCGGTTTGCAGAGCGATGCAAAATGCGGCGCGAGTTCGCCGAGCGGTCCGGCGAGGATGTTGGCGACGAACACGTCGGCGTGCGCATCCGCCGGCAATGCATCCGGCAAGCAAACCTGCAGGCGGTCCGCGACACCGTTCCGCGCGGCGTTGTCACGCGTGGCGATGAGCGCCTGCGGGTCGTTGTCCACGCCGATCGCGCGCGCGGCGCCGAGTTTCAGTGCGGCGACCGCGAGTACGCCCGAACCGCTGCCGTAATCAATGACGGTTTTATCTTCCAGATCGAGACCGTCCAGCCATTCGAGGCACAGCGCGGTGGTCGGATGCGTGCCGGTGCCGAAGGCGAGGCCGGGGTCGAGACGCACGATGGTGGAGTCACGGTCATCCGTCGGCGGTTCGACGTTCCACGGGTAAATCCACAACCGCCGGCCGAAGCGCATCGGCTGGTAGCGATCCATCCATGCGCGTTCCCAATCCTCGTCGGCGACTTCGCGAAAGGCGATGCGATCCGGCGCGAGCTCCGGCAGCGTATCGTGCAGCAGGTGCACGAGGCCACGACGGTCGGCATCGGCTTCGAACAACCCAAGCAATGTGAGTGAAAGCCACAGCGGTGTTTCGCCCACGCCCGGTTCGAAGATGGCGGCTTCGTCAGATGTGTCGGCGTCGGCGTCCATCAGCGTCACCGACAGCGCGCCGAGCTCCTCCAGCGCGGCTTCGGCGCGCGGTTGCTGCGCGGCATCGATCGTGAGTTGGAGTTCGAGCCATGGCATAACAAAGTAAAGGGCAAGTCGCTCGCGCTGCGAGCGACTTCTCGTCTCGTCAGCTTCCCAACCCCATCCCTTTTTCTCTCTGTTCGCGGATGCGTTTTTCGAGGTAATGGATGTTGCGGCCACCATGCTTGAAGCCTGAGTCGGCCATGATGCGCTGCTGCAGCGGCAAGTTGGTCTTGACGCCTTCGATCACGGTTTCGCTGAGCGCGGTGCGCATGCGCGCGATCGCGGTCTTGCGGTCGAAGCCATGCACGATCAGCTTGCCGATCATCGAGTCGTAGTTCGGCGGGATTTTGTAGCCGTCGTACAAATGCGTGTCGATGCGCACGCCCGGGCCGCCCGGTGCCTCGAAGCGTTTCACCGTACCGGGACTTGGCATGAAGGTGTCGGGATCTTCCGCATTGATGCGACACTCGATCGCGTGGCCGTGCGGCTCGATGTCTTCCTGCTTGATCGACAGTGGCTGGCCCGCCGCGATCAGCAACTGCTCGCACACCAGGTCCACGCCGGTGATCAATTCGGTCACCGGGTGTTCGACCTGGATGCGGGTGTTCATCTCGATGAAGTAGAAACGCCCGTCCTGGAACAGGAACTCGAACGTGCCGGCGCCGCGGTAGCCGATGCGGATGCAGGCATCCGTGCAGATCTTGCCGATATCGGCGCGCATTTCAGGCGTGATGCCCGGCGCGGGCGCTTCCTCGACGACCTTCTGGTGGCGGCGTTGCATCGAGCAGTCGCGCTCGCACAAGTGGATGGCGTTGCCCTGGCCGTCCGCCAGCACCTGGATTTCCACATGGCGCGGGTTCTCGAGGAATTTCTCCATGTACACCATGTCGTTGCCGAACGCGGCGCGGGCTTCCGCGCGCGTCGTCGCGATCGCGTTGCCGAGATGCGCTTCGGTATGCACGTCGCGCATGCCGCGTCCGCCGCCGCCACCCGCGGCCTTGATCAGCACCGGGTAGCCGATCTCGCGCGCGATCCGCATGTTGCGTTCGACGTCGTCGTCGAGCGGACCGTCGGAACCCGGTACGCACGGCACGCCGGCCGCTTTCATGGCCTTGATCGCTTCGACCTTGTCGCCCATCATGCGGATGGTTTCGGCGCGCGGACCGACGAACACGAACCCCGATTGCTCGACCTGTTCGGCGAAATCGGCGTTCTCGGAAAGAAACCCGTAACCCGGGTGGATCGCCGAGGCGTCGGTGATTTCCGCCGCGGCGATGATGGCCGGGATGTTGAGGTAGCTCTTCGCTGAAGGTGCCGGGCCGATGCAGATGGATTCGTCCGCCATGCCCACGTGCTTGAGGTTGCTGTCGGCGGTCGAATGCACCGCGACCGTCTTGATGCCCATGGTCTGGCAGGCGCGCAACACGCGCAGCGCGATTTCGCCGCGATTGGCAATGAGGACTTTGTCAAGCATGGGATTCGGGATTCGAGATTCGGGATTGGGAAAAATGAGGGTCCGATGCTCGTGCGCTTCGCGCATCTACTGAGCGGATCAGGGCGTTGAGCCTTGCGAATGTATGATCCAGCAACTCGAATAACGCGGTGTCACTCTCCATGTATCCGATTCGGATCGCAATTTGAAGCTGGGTTTCGAGTTCAGACAAAGAACCTCGTGAGATTGACAAGAAACGCAGGTATTCGGCGCGCGAGCGCGGCGCGGCGCCTTCGGCAATGTTGGACGGCACGCTTACGGCTGAACGTCTCACCTGCATGGTCGGTCCGAAACGTTCGCTATCAGGAAAGCGATGGGAGACTCGATACGTGGCCTCGACGAGATTCATCGCGTCTTGCCAGACATCGAGTCGCTCGTGCGGACGTCGTGACGAATCCCGAATCTCCATTCCCGGATCCCGGCTCCTCAGCCAATCACGAACAACGGTTGATCGAATTCCACGGCCTGGCCGTTCTCGGCCACGATGGCAACCACGGTGCCGGCGACTTCGGCATCGATCTGGTTGAACATCTTCATGGCCTCGATGACCCCCAGCGGGTCGCCGACCCTGACCTGCTGGCCGACCTTGACGAACGGTTCCGCGCCGGGCGAAGCGGCGGCATAGAAAGTGCCGACCATGGGCGAGCGCACGACCGTGCCGGGCGGCAAACCGGGTTCTGTCGACGCGGCGGTCGCGGTGGACGCCGCTGTGGCGGTCGACGCCGGCGCCGAGACGGGTGCGGCCACGACCGGTGCGGGCGCCGCGATCATCTGCGGCGCGATGGCGCCTGCGGTGGGAAAGCGCGACAGGCGCACGACTTCTTCGCCTTCCTTGATCTCCAGTTCGGAGAGGTTCGACTCTTCCAGCAGTTCGATGAGCTTTTTGACTTTTCTGAGATCCATGTCGGTCTCGCTGTATACGTGAAAAGAATCAGGCGCCGGCCAGCCGCTTGATGGCGGCGTCCAGCGCGTAGCGGTAACTGTCCGCGCCGAACCCGGCGACGACGCCCACGGCCAGGTCGGAAAAATACGACTGGTGGCGGAACGCTTCGCGCGCGTGCGGATTGGAAAGATGCACCTCGATGAACGGAATCGCCACGGCGGCCAGTGCGTCGCGCAGCGCCACCGAGGTGTGGGTGAAGGCGGCCGGGTTGATCAGGATGAAGGCGGTCGTGTCGCGCTTGGCCGCCTGCACCCGATCGACCAGTTCGTGCTCGGCATTCGATTGGTGAGTGGTCAGCGTGTGCCCAGCCGCTTCGGCCTGGCGCATCAGCATGGCGTCGATGTCGGCCAGCGTGGTGCGGCCATACACCTCCGGCTCGCGTTCGCCGAGCAGGTTGAGGTTGGGGCCATGGAGGGCCAGAATCTTCGCCACGCTTCAGCAGAGCCTGCCGGAATCGGAAGCCGCGAAGTCTGAACTGTCATTCACGGTTTGTCCAGCGTTGCGCGTTGGATCGCTGGAGTTTGGCGACGTTGGGGTATATTTGTCCGATCATCCATGATCGCGGCTTCGCTCGATGCAAAGACAGGACTTTTGATTTGAGCGGTCTGGTGAGTCCACAGCGGCCATCAGAGCCGCCATCCATGGCCAAGGGCTCCGTGGCTTGGCTTTCACGACAGCGGTTTTCTAGGGTTGGACCGACGCGGCTCGGTGCAGCCAGTCGTCGAGCAATCCTTCATCCAGTGGCCCCAATCTGGTTTCCAGGATGCGCCCGTCGCGGCCGATCAGGACACTGTACGGGAGCAAGCCTGCGGTATCCCCGAAGACGGTCGTGGGCAGCGGATCGGCGTCGATGCCGGTCAGGATCGGATAACCGACAGCCATGCGTTTCAGGAATGCCTCTGCCGATTGCGGTTGTTCCATCGCTACGCCGACGACTTGCATGCCGTCCGCCGCGTGGTCGCGCTGGAATTTCGCCAGCATCGGCATTTCCCTGAGGCACGGCACACACCAGCTGGCCCAGAAGTTCAGCAGCACGGCCTTGCCATGCCACCGTGCGAGGGTGGTGGGGTGGCCTTGCAGGTCGGGCAAGGTGTAGCCGCTGACGGCATCGCCCACCGACAGCGTCTCGACGCCGGCCGGCGCGGGCGGCTGCTCCGGCATCTGGCGCATCCAGCGGTTCTGCAGCCACCAGCCACCGGTGGCGGCAAGGCAGGCGAGGACGAGGATCAGGATCGTGCGACGATCCATCATCGCGCGGCGGATTCCAATGCGGTGCGAACCAGCGATGCCGTCAGCACGGTCGGCAACGCGCGACCCGCGCCACCGCCCCGCGGATAGATCACATACAGCGGCACGCCGGGCGAATGGAACTGCTTGAGGTAAGCGCCGATCTCGGGATCGACGTCGGTCCAGTCGCCCTTCATGTACACCGCGCCGGTTTCCTGCAGCAGCTTCCGGAACCCGCGCGTGTTCAGCACCGCGTATTCGTTGGCTTTGCAGGTGACGCACCAGTCGGCGCCGATGTCCACGAACACGGGCGTGCCCGTGTCACGCAGCGATTGCAGTTTCGCGGCGCTGAAAGCCACGCTGCTGTCATCCGCTGCCGCCGTGCGCACGGGCGGCGCCACGCGCGCGACCGCGTAAAGCGACGCCAGCCCCGCCAGTGCGAGTACCAGCGTGAAAACGTGTCCAACCCTGCGTGCCGGACCGCCGCGGGCATGCCACCAGAACGCCGCGGCCAGCAATACCATTGCCACCAGTACCAACGCCACCGCGTCGGCACCGCGCTGGTGCGCGAGTACCCAAACCAGCCACACCGCCGACAGGTACATCGGGAACGCGAGGATCTGTTTCAGCGTTTCCATCCAGCCGCCGGGTTTCGGCAGCAGCCGCGCCAACGCAGGCACCAACCCGATCAACGTGAGCGGCAGCGCCAGCCCGATGCCCAGCATCAGCATCACCAGCAATTCGTGTGCGGCCGGTGCCACGAACGCGTAGGCCAGCGCCACGCCCATGAACGGTGCAGTACAGGGGCTGGCCACGATCACCGCCAGCACGCCGGTGAAGAAGTGTCCGACCGCACCGCCGCGTCGCGTCAAGCCCGTGCCGACATTGCCGAGGCTGCTGCCGAACTGCACCACGCCCGACATCGACAGCCCCACCGCGAACAGCACGCAGGCCAACACCGCGACGATCAACGGCTGCTGCAGTTGCGTACCCCAGCCGACCGCATGACCGGCGCCACGCAAACCGAGGATCGCGAGGCCGATCGCGAGGAACGTGGCGATCACACCCGCCGCGTAGGCCAGCGCGCCGACGCGCGCACGCTGGCGCGACTCGCCGCTTTCCAGCACGCCGACTGCCTTGATCGCCAGCACCGGCAACACGCATGGCATCAGGTTCAGGATCAGCCCGCCCACGAAGGCCAGCAGCAGCGCGAACGCCAAGCCCATGTTGATCTGGTTTGCGGTCCGCGCGCCGGATTCCGGCGTCGCCGAAGTGGGTGCGGCCGAAGCTGCCGCCAGCGATGCGGTCACCGAGTCGCGCGGCGCGCCGCCATTGATCGCGCTGTCACCGCCCGTCGCGCCCACCGGACCGCCGCCGGACGTCGGCAGGGTGAAGGTTTCGGTATTCGGCGGGTAACAGATCTTGGGTTCGACTTCGTGGCAACCCTGATAGGTCACGGCCACCTTCAGCGTCGCGGGCATGACGCCCGCTGCGCCGTAGGGCAGCGACGCCTCCACCGCGTCGTGATAAATCTCCACGTCGCCGAGATAGGGATCGTGCTCCTTGATGCCCGCGGGGGTTTGCAGGGCACCGGCCGTCACGCCGGCCGTCAGGATCTTGGCGTGGATGCGCCCGCGGTAGAGGTAATAGTGCGGCGCGATGTCGAAGTGCAGGTTGATCGTGCCGGGCTTGGCGATCACCGGCTTCAACGCGAACGCCTGGGTGACCGGCAGCAGGCCGTCGCCGGGACTGGTGCTTTGCGCGAACGCGCCCGTGGCGGCGAGCAGCAATGTCGCCAGCAGGATGAAGCGGGGGAAAAGACGTTCAGATGACATGGCGTTGACCGTAGCATGAGACCGGCGCGGGGCGCGCCGGTTCATCGCAAGTCGCTATTTTCGCAGGCGGGAGCCGGTGCCGCCACTCACGGCTGCGCGGTTTCTTTCACCAGCCAATCCAGATACACCGGAAGGCCAGTGGCGATATCCAGCGCGATCAGTTCCGGCACCTCGTAGGGGTGCAGTTCGATCAGACGCGTGCGCAGCGTGTCAAACCGCTCGTGGGTGGTCTTGATGAGCAGCAGCACTTCGGTGTCTTCGTGGACTTCACCCTGCCAGCGATAGGTCGATCGGATCCCCGGAACCCGGTTCACGCAGGCTGCCAGCCGTTCCTCGACCAGCACGCGGGCGATCCGCTCGGCGGTGTCGGCGTCTGGGCAGGTGGAAAGGCAGAGCAGGGGCATGGACATAGAGCGTAGCGCAGGACATCCCCCCGCCGCTGCGCGGCGACCCCCCTTCGAAACGAAGGGGGATTGAGGGGGATGGCTCTTGAAACCGGACTTTCCGGCCCTACAATTAGCACTCACCGTTGTTGAGTGCTAACAACGTCAACCCCCCTTTTCATCCCCAACGCAGCTGGAGTCACCATGAAGCTTCGTCCATTGCACGACCGCGTCATCGTCAAGCGCCTCGAGGCGGAAACCAAGTCCGCCGGCGGCATCGTCATCCCCGACACCGCGACCGAAAAGCCGATCAAGGGCGAAGTGGTCGCCGTGGGCACCGGCAAGATCCAGGAAGACGGCAAGGTCCGCCCGATGGCGGTCAAGGCCGGCGACAAGGTGCTGTTCGGCAAGTATTCCGGCACCGAGGTCAAGGTCGATGGCGAGGAACTGCTCGTCATGCGCGAAGACGATCTGGTCGCCGTGCTCGAAGGCTGAGAGCCGGGAATGGGGGAATCGGGAGTCGGGAATCGCAACAGCGTTCCCCCTCTGATTCGCCCTTCCACGCAGCTCCGCTCTTGATCTTCCGATTCCCCATTCTCAATTTCCGATTCCCGGAGTTTCAACATGGCAGCCAAAGAAATCCGTTTCTCCGAAGACGCGCGCAGCCGCATGGTGCGCGGCGTCAACGCCCTGGCCAACGCGGTCAAGGCCACCCTCGGCCCCAAGGGCCGCAACGTCGTGCTCGAGAAGAGCTTCGGCGCCCCCACCATCACCAAGGACGGCGTGTCCGTGGCCAAGGAAGTGGAGCTCGCCGACAAGTTCGAAAACATGGGCGCGCAGATGGTGAAGGAAGTCGCCTCCAAGACTTCCGACGCCGCCGGTGACGGCACCACCACCGCGACCGTGCTGGCGCAAGCGATGATCCGCGAGGGCATGAAGGCGGTCGCCGCCGGCATGAACCCGATGGATCTCAAGCGTGGCATCGACAAGGCCGTGACCGCCGCCGTCGAGGAGCTGAAGAAGATCTCCAAGCCGTCGTCCGATTCCAAGTCGATCGCGCAGGTCGGCACCATCTCCGCCAACGGCGACGAGAACATCGGCAAGCTGATCAGCGAGGCGATGGACAAGGTCGGCAAGGAAGGCGTGATCACGGTCGAGGACGGCTCGGGCCTCGAGAACGAGCTGGATGTCGTCGAAGGCATGCAGTTCGACCGCGGCTACCTGTCGCCGTACTTCATCAACAACCAGCAGTCGATGCAATGCGAGCTGGAGGAACCCTATATCCTGCTGCACGACAAGAAGATCTCCAACGTGCGCGACCTGCTGCCGGTGCTGGAAGGCGTCGCCAAGTCGGGCAAGCCGCTGCTGATCGTGGCGGAAGAAGTCGAAGGCGAAGCGCTGGCGACCCTGGTGGTCAACACCATCCGCGGCATCGTCAAGGTGTGCGCGGTGAAGGCGCCGGGCTTCGGTGATCGTCGCAAGGCGATGCTGGAAGACATGGCGATCCTGACCGCCGGTACCGTGATTTCCGAAGAGGTTGGCCTGCAGCTCGAGAAGGCGACCGTCAAGGATCTCGGCCGCGCCAAGAAGGTCGTCATCACCAAGGAAAACACCACCCTCATCGATGGCGCCGGCGACAGCAAGGGCATCGAGGGCCGCATCAAGCAGATCAAGGCGCAGATCGAGGAAACCTCCTCCGACTACGACCGCGAGAAGCTGCAGGAACGCGTCGCCAAGTTGTCTGGTGGCGTCGCGGTGGTCAAGGTTGGTGCCGCGACCGAAGTCGAGATGAAAGAGAAGAAGGCCCGCGTCGAAGACGCCCTGCACGCCACGCGTGCGGCGGTGGAGGAAGGCGTGGTGCCGGGCGGCGGCGTGGCACTGGTGCGTGCGGTACACGCGATCGGCAAGCTGAAGAGCGACAACGAGGACCAGGAACACGGCATCGTGATCGCCCGCCGTGCCATGGAAGCCCCGCTGCGCGAAATCGTCGCCAACGCCGGCGAAGAGCCGTCGGTGGTGCTGAACAAGGTCGCCGAAGGCAAGGGCAACTACGGCTACAACGCCGCCACCGGCGAATACGGCGACATGGTCGAGATGGGCATTCTCGATCCGACCAAGGTCACCCGTTCGGCGCTGCAGAACGCGGCCTCGATCGCCGGCCTGATGATCACCACGGAAGCGATGATCGGCGAAGCGCCCAAGAAGGAAGAGCACAACCACGGCGGCGCCGGCGGTGGCATGGGCGGCATGGGTGGCATGGGCGGTATGGATTTCTGAGTTATCCGGTGCCGCTTTGCGGCGACGGATCAACTACGGTGTTATCCGCCACTTCGCGGCGGATCGGCTCGTTCGAGCGGCATGGATGCCGCTCAACTCGCCGGAAGTCCAAAGCCGTTTGCTCTGAGCGTAGCCGCGAAGCGGCGAAGTCGAAGGGCACTGAAATACAAGGCCCCGCGAGCGATCGCGGGGCTTTTTTCATGCCGTCTCCCGGCGCATGTCCGGCATCCACCGTTGGGTTGCGCGTCGCGCGCGCCGCTATCCTCGCGCGATGATCGCGACCCTCAGAACCTTTGCGTGCGTGGTGTTCACACCCGTGCACTTGAAACGCACGCTGCTGATCGCGTTCGTGGTCGGCAGTTGGTTGAACCTCTTCAACCACGGCGACGAGTTGCTGCGCGGCGCGATGAGCGCACCGCTTGCGGTCAAGCTGGCGCTGAATTACCTGACGCCTTTCATCGTGTCCAACTTCGGCCTGCTGGCGCACCAGCGGCACTGACCGCAATGCGAGCGTGATGGCTTCGTTGCCTGTGCCGGCAAGTGCGCCGCTGCTTGCAGGAATCACTCGCAGCTGTTCGGCCCGCAGTCCAAAAAACTGCCCCCGGAATCGCTTCCGGGGGCAGTGTGTACAACCACCATGCGGCCAGCGCCGTAATCGGGCTGGCCTCGATGTTGTTATGGTTGCTCACCGCCCGATGAAGGAGGGGTTTGGTTCTGGCGATGCCCGTGATCGCTCGCGGAATGGGTCTGCGCAGCCGCGGAACCGCTGGCCGAACCACTGGCGTTGCCGCTGGCATTGATGCCGCTCACCGCGTTGCCGACCGAACCCGTGGTGCGGTCGGTGGATTGGATCGCGGAGTTGGCGGTGTTGCGGACCGTGCCACCGACGCCGCGTCCGGCGTCGCCGGCCTTGCCGGCAGCGGCCGCGGTATCGAGTCCGGTGCCGGCCATTGCGCCACCAGTTGCCGAACCACTGGCGTTGTCGTTGGCCGCGCCATTGGCGCTGCCGCTTGCCGAGCCATTGGCGTTGCCGCCGGCGTTGATGCCGTTCACCGCGCTTCCGACTGAACCGGCGGTACGGTCGGTGGACTGGATCGCAGAGTTGGCGGTGTTGCGCACCGTGCCGCCGACGCCGCGCCCGGCATCGCCGGCCTTGCCCGCGACCGCCGCGGTGTCCAGCCCGGCATCGGCGTGGGCCGAACCACCGGCTTGCGCATCGCCGGCGGGAGTGGTCGCGGAAACTCCGGCCTGCTGATCAGTGGCAATACCGGCACGTGCATTGGACGAACGGTCCGCCGTCTTGCGCACCTTGTGCGTCGCGCGATGCGTGAATCGGTCGCTTTGCTGATCCGTTTGCTGGACGGTCTGCGGCACGGTGTTCTGCAGCATGCGGCCGGTGTTGGCGCCGAGGTTGCCTCCAAGCTGGCCTCCGAGCTGGCCGCCACCACCCAGATGCACCTGCGCGAATGCCGGCGCGGCAAGCGCGCACGCCGCGGTGATGGAAATGGCGAATAGGGTCTTGCGCATGAAATCCTCCGAGGGAACGGCGTGCGACAGCGCGCACGGTGAAGGCGACCCTATGCATGGCCGTCCGACCGGCCGCTGAATCACCCGCCGAAGGATTCAGGGAGCAGACCAGTTGCTGAATCGATTGTTATTCAAGTGCGCCCCGCCTGGCTGCCGCGTTCGATGGCCCGTGACGGCGTGCAAAGCACTCGGTTGGTGGAAGTCCGATTCCGCTGCGCGGGATCCCGCCTACCTCGTGCCGCTGTCCTCACGCGCTGCTCGCGACATTCCGAACCTTCGCTCGCGTAGTGGCCGTGTTGGTGCGGTTGAAACGCACGCCGCTGATCGCGTTCGTGGTCGACCATGGACTGATCATCGTGTCCAACTTCGGCCTGCTGGCGTATCAGCGTCACGGAAGACCGCGCGTTGACGCGGTGCGGCAAAGACTTCACCCCGCCTGCACCAAACCATTGCCATAGTGCATTGACTGCGAGCGGTCCGCGCCGCGCCGGAACGCCGCGGCGAGGATGCATTCGATGGCAGACACTCCATCCGACGCACGCTGGCAACGCGACGACGACGACGAGATCCGGCTGACGGGCTCGTGGACATTGCTGCTGGATGCCGGGCAGCGGCGGCGCCTCGCGCGGGAGTTGGGCGACCTGGATGCACCGCTGCGCTATCGCTGGAACCTGGATCGGCTCGATGCGCTGGACAGTGCCGGTGCGCGCGTGCTGTGGAAGGTCTGGGGCCAGCGTTTGCCCGATCGATTCGAGTGCCAGGAGGATCATCGGCACTGGTTTCGCTGGCTTGAGCAGACCCGGTTTCCACCGCGACCCGACCGGCGCTGGCTGGATGTCGCTTTCGAACGTGTCGGCAACGGCGTGCTCGGTTTCGCGCGCGCCGTCGGTGGCGTGCTGCTGCTGATCGGCCAATTGATGGTGGACGTGGCGGCCTGCGTGCGCCACCCGCGCGTGATCCCGTGGAAGGAAACGACCGCGACGATTTATCGCGTCGGCGCCACCTCGATGCTGCTGCTGGGCGTGGTGGGATTCCTGATCGGTGTGGTGATGGCGATCCAGATCGGCATGGCGCTGCGCCAGTTCGGCGCGTCGACGATGATCGTCGGCATGATGGGTTTGGCCGTGCTGCGCGAACTTGGGCCGGTAATCTGTGGCGTAATCCTTGCGGGACGTTCGGGTTCGGCGATGACGGCGGGCATCGGCGCCATGCACCTGACCGGCGAGTACGACGCGTTGCGCGCATTCGGATCATCGCCGAGCCTGCGCCTTGCGTTGCCGCGTGTGGTTGGCGCGATGGTCACCTTGCCGCTGCTGGTGGTGTGGACCGATTTCGCCGCGTTGATTGGCGGTGCGGTGACGGCGCAAATGGATCTGGGTGTCGGCTTCAAACTTTTCCTGGATCAATTGCCGCAGCAAATCCAGATCGTGAATTTCTGGATCGGCTTGGCCAAGGGCGCGCTGTTCGGCCTGACCATCGCACTGGTGGGCTGTTACTTCGGAATGAGTGCGCCGCCCGACACCGCGGCCTTGAGCCGCCACACCACATTGTCGGTGGTGACCAGCCTGACGCTGATCCTGTTGTTCGACGCGAGTTCCGGCGCCTTGCTTACCCACGTGGGATTGCTGTGATGGCGATGCGCGTGCCAGCCGCCAATGACGACGTGGTCGTCGAGGTGCAGGGCCTGCACAAGCAGCTTGGCGGCCAGATGATCCACGACGGTCTCGATCTCGAAGTCGGGCGCGGCGAACTGGTCAGCGTGATCGGCGCTTCGGGCGCGGGCAAGACCATCCTGCTGGACCAGATCATCGGCCTGCTGCGGCCCGACCGCGGCATCATTCGGGTGCTGGGCCAGACCATCAACGAACTCGAACCGTGGGAAGCACGATTGCTGCGCCGCCGTTGGGGCGTGCTGTTCCAGCAGTCCGCGCTGTTCAGTGCCATGAATGTGTACGACAACCTCGCGTTTCCGGTACGCGAGCTGCGCAAGGAAGGTTTGCGGGTCGACGAAGACATGCTGCGCGAAGGCATCGCGCTGAAGCTGCACATGGTCGGCCTTGCGCCGGAAGACGCATGGAAGTTTCCGTTCGAGTTGTCCGGCGGCATGGCCAAGCGCGCGGCGTTGGCGCGCGCATTGATGCTGGAAGCGGAATTGCTGTTCCTCGACGAGCCCACTTCCGGCCTCGATCCCGCGGCGGCTTCCGAGTTCGACACGTTGCTGGGTGAGTTGCACGCGGAACTCGGCTTCAGCGCGTTGATGATCACGCATGACATCTACAGCGTAGCGACCTTGAGCGATCGCGTCGCGGTGCTGGTCGACGGGAAGTTGATTGCGGACGGTGCGCTGGAAGACGTGACCCGCTTCGAGCATCCCTTCGTCGCGAGTTTCTTCCGTTCGCGCCACGGTGAAGAACGCTTGCGCGCGCTGCCGGTGTACGGGAGCCATTGAGCATGGAAAACCGCGCGCACGCCATCGCCGCCGTCGCCTTCCTGCTGGTGTTTTCCATCGGCGCGGTCGTGGTCTATTACTGGCTGGCGAACCGGCAAAACGAGCCGCTGGCGTACGAAATCGTCACCAGCCAATCGGTGGGCGGGCTGTCGGAACAATCCGAAGTGCAGTTCAAGGGCATCGTGGTCGGCCACGTCGCCAGCATCGGTTTCGACCCGCACGACCGTGCGCGCGTGGTGATGCGCCTGCAACTGCAGCCGAAAACCTACGTCACCCATGCCACGTACGCGGTGGTCGCGATGCAGGGCCTGACCGGTGGCAGCGTGCTGGAATTGAAGTTGGGCAAGGGCAGCGCTGCGCCGCTCACGACCAGCGACGCGCATCCGGCGCGCATTCCCATGCAGGCGGGCATGCTGGCGTCGCTGATGACGGAAGCACCGAAGGTGATGCAGGATCTTCAAGCCGTGCTGGGCAACGCCAACAAGTTGCTGGACAGCGGCAATCGTGAGCATGTCGCCGCGTCGCTCGCGCAGATCGATGCGGTGACCCGCCAGTTGGCGGCGATCGAAACGAAATTGCCCGCGCTGCTCGCGGGCGTGCAACGGAGCGTGACCGACGCCGATCGCCTGGTGCGCACCGCGCGGACGCCCGTTCGCAACGCCACCGAACTGGAAGCGTCCATCGATGCGCTGGCGCGCTCCAGCCGGCAATTGAGCGAGCGACTGGATCGCCAGACGGCGCCCGACTTCGACACGCTCAGCCAAAGCCTGCAGCGCACGTCCGAGCAGCTGGACGAATTGCTGCGCGAACTGAAAGCCAAGCCGCAAAGCCTGATCTTCGGGCCGCCCACGCGGCCGCCCGGCCCCGGCGAGCCGGGATTCGGCAAGCAGGACAAGGAGCCGCGTCGGCCATGAAACGCATACGCGTCGTGTTGGCGCTGTGCACGCTCGCGCTGGGCGGCTGCGGTGCGGCATCGAGGCAGAACGTCGTGCCGCGGCATTACACCCTCAGCCAGTTGGCGCCCGCAGCGACGCAAACATCGCCGCACCCGGACGGTGCGATCTTGCGCATCGCGCGCATCGAAATGCCGGCATGGCTGCAGGGCACCGGGCTGTATTACCGGCTTGCGTACCGCAACGGCAACGTGGTCGCGGCCTACGCGAATTCGGATTGGGCGGCGCCTCCGGCCGGCATGCTGGAGGAACGGCTGCGCAATGCGCTCGCCGACGGTGGTTGGCGGGCAGTCATCGGCCCGGGCAACACCGCACAGGCGGGCTTCACCCTGCACATCAGCCTGGATGATTTCAGCCAGGTATTCACATCGCCCGGCGAAAGCGTCGGCGTGCTGGACGGCGCGGCGACCCTGGTCGCTGCAAACGACGCCGTGATCGCGCAGCGGCGCTTCCGTTTCCGGGTTGCCGCGCCCAGTGCCGATGCAGCGGGCGGCGTCAAGGCGCTCGATGCCGCGAGCCGGGACTTCGCGCAGCAGGTGCGGGACTGGCTGGCGACGCAGCAGCCCAACCGTTCATGAAGGCCATGCGCGACCGCTGAAGGCGGCGCTTGCATACGAGGCGCGATACCGCTATGCTGCACTGCAGCAATCCGGGTATTCCTGCCCGATTCCTTCTTGCCGCGCGCCTTGCGCTGGAGCTGTCGCTCCCCGTTCCGTCCGTTCACCGCCCGATGGGCATCCCTGATGCATGGAAGCCACGTGCCATCCCCGATGGCCGTCGCGCGCACGCGGCCGTGCGCGGCGTACTTTCGTTGCCGCACCTCCGATCCACTGAATCCCGGGTACACGCTTCATGAAACGTCTCGCGTCCATTCTCGCTTTCACGCTGCTGACCGGCGGCGTTGCATCCGCCGCCACGCTGCCGCTGCCGGCGGGCACCACCGCCGTGCCGCTTGCGGTCATCACCAATGACCGTGACACCAGCGTCAGCCGGATGAACCTGATGGTGAGCGACGCTACCGTCAGCGGCATCTACATGGAAACCAGCGCGAACGCCGAGAGCGATCCGGCCGACGCGAAGTCGCAGGTGTATCCGCTGGCCGGCATCGAAAGCCATGACGGCGTGGTGCTGGGACAGGGGCAGGGCGTCAAGGCGATCTTCCTGCGCGGAAACATCGCGTCGCAGGATGGCCACGGCTCGCTCACCATTCGCTATTTGACCAACGGCGTGTTCCGCCACTGGGCCGAGTGCCGCATCGACCTGCAGAAACTCGGGCCGCACCACTGGCAGCTGGTGAACGCCTACGACGGCCGCCCGATCGAGCGGATCAAGGTGAAAACCTGGGCGCTGGGCATCTCGACGCTGGCGAACGTCTGTCCCCATTCCGCGGCATAGCCCATCGGCGCCAGCGCAAGACAACCGAGCCTGCGGTTCAGCCGTGTGAGGCCCAGGTCCAGTACAGCCCCAGGTAGGCGACGGTGTGGCGAGCGCCCGCCACGCTGCCGCCGGCGGAAAACAGCAGGCTGAAGTTCCGCGAAAAATTGAGATACCCGCCAACGTCCAGCAGCGTGTAGCCCGGCTGGTCGGCGGCCAGTGCGTTCTGGCGGAACAGTTCCAGGCCCAGCGTCCAGCGCGGGTTGAACGTGTACTGCGCCAGCGCTCCGCCGAAGCTCGCGTCATACATGCCGGGCGCGGGATTGATGATGACACCGCCCCCGCCATCGAACGTCCACGCGCCCACGCTTTTCTGCACCCACAGCGGCAGGCGATACCACGTCTGCCCGTTGCCGAGGCCGCGCCGCGCGCTGCCGGTACCGAGCTCGGCCATCGGGAAAACGCCGATCTGCAGGCCATCGTCGTCGAGATTCAGGAAGCGATACTTGATGCCGAGCTCGACATCACCGGGTCCGGTTGCGGTGGCGCCTTGATTCGGCAGGTTCCATGCGTAAGGCAGGACGATGTGGAACTGGGTGTTCGGTGCGATCCCGCGGTTGTATTCGATCGCGGGGCCCGCGATCGCGCTGGCGCCATCGGTGTGGTCCAGCGTTCCGAATACATAGAACTCGTTGTGCCGGAATTCGACCGGCTCGGGATCGTCGGTGAAGAACGGTGGGCCCGCGAGGCAGGGTCCGATGCCTGCAACCAGTGTGCAAACCGCCAGCACGCCGCGGCCGAACAATCTTCGCATGACGCTTCCCGCGCGGAATTACACCCGGCACGATAGCGCGATCCGCCGCAGACGTTCGGGTCACGACCGCCGGGCGGGGCGCAAGGCCCGGCGGTCCCGATGCGGTGGCGGGGGCGCTGTCGCGGCGGCTCGGCGACCAGCGAGGTGCCGCGTCATGGCGAGCCCATTCCCCGAAAGGGATGGGCACTGCCCGTTCATTGAATGCTGTGCGTCGTCGGCATGGCGCCCGCGGTCGCGGGAGCACGCTGTGCCATTGCCGCCGCCTTCGGCCATAGCTTGTCCAGCTTGTTCTTTAGCCTGAGGTCGGCGATGTTGCGCATGCCTTCGTCGAGGTGCTTCTGCTCGACGTTTTCCGGGGCCACCGGCGCATCGAAGGCGCGGGTGAGATCGGCAAGTTGCGGCGCCACCAGACGCGTGAGCGCGAAGTACGCATCGTTGCCGACTCCCGCCTGTTTCAACACCATCCCGGGCAATTCCCACGCGGCCGCGTTCTGCTTCGTCGCGCGATCCATGTGCGCGGTATCGATCAGGATGTAAGGCACGGTTTGCGTCAGGAAACCCTGTCCGTTCCTGAAACCCGCCTGCTGGAACGCGGGCACCAGCGCGGGCAGGTGGTCGCCGAAAAACAGCACCAGGGTGCGCCGCTTGCGTTGCGACAGGGTCTCGACCAGCCGCCCGAGCTGCTGGTCCGCGTGCTGCATGTGGTAGATGTAGTTTTGCAGTTCCAGTTTGGCTTGCGGGTCGGTGACGGCTGCAGGCACCGGAATCGCGTTGCGTGCCTTTTCATCGATGCCGTAGCCCTGGTCGTACGGTCCGTGCGCCTCGATGCTGATGCCCAGCAGGAAGCGCGGCGGACCGGAATCCGGCAACTGGCGCAGCAATTCGTCGGTGAAGGATTTGTCCGACATGTATTTGCCGTCGTTGATCGAATCGTCCGGAGGGAAGTCGGCGATCGAGATGAACTTGTCGAAACCGAGCTCCTTGAACGCCTCGCGGCGGTTCCAGAAACCGGGATCGTTGCCGTGCACCGCCAGCGTGGTGTAGCCGTCACCGGCCAGCAGCTTCACGATGCCGGGGATCCTCTTCTGATGGATCTGAAGGTACGGGAACTGCACTTCAGGGAAGTAGCGCAGCGACAACCCGGTCAACACTTCGAACTCGGTGCGGATGGTGCCGCCACCGAAAGTGGGGACGTGCAGCCAACCCGAGATGCCATGCTGTTCGAGGCGGTGCAGGTTGGGCGTAAGGTCGGTGCCGGGCGGGTAGCCGTTCATGATCGTGGGATCGAAGAACGACTCGGACAGGATCACCACGATGTCGGGTTTCTGTGGGTCACCGGCGGCAGGCGGGGAGGTTTGTGCGGCGATCTCGGGTTCGTAGCGCGCCATCAGCGCCAGCGCGGCGGGCACGTCCGCCTTGCGGTGCTGCGCGCCGAATTGCAGGTGGAACATCAACAGCGAGCCGATCAGGCCGTCGTGCTGGCGGGTCGCGATGGGCGACCAGGGCTGCATGCCGAGCAGCTTCTGGTTGTAGACACCACGCCAGAGCGGCACACCGGCGATCAGGGTGACGATCGCCGCGAACAGCACCACCGAGGCGAGCGCGCGCCAGCGGCGCGGGCGCTTGTGCCAGACCGGCGGTTCGAAGCGGAACCAGGCCACCAGCAGTGCAATCAGGACGATCGCGACCACGATCAGCAGCGCGATGTGCGGCAGGTAACCCGAGAGCAGTTCGGCGCCACCGTGCTTCAGTTGCCCCAGCATGCGAAAATCCGCGGGCATCAGCGGAATCGCGAGGTTCTGCACTTTCAGCGCGTTGACGCCGTAGATCAGCGCCTGGATGCCGAACGCCAGCGCGAACGACCAGATCGCACGACGCGTCCACGCGAGCAACGCGAACGCCAGCAGCAAGCCCGGCAACGCGTTGGCCGTCAACCGCCACGGCGCATTCCACCACGCCACCCAGGCCGGGTAATTCCACAACGCGCTCGGCACGGTGTCGGGGAAGCCGTCCAGCCACGCGGTGCAGAGCACGAACACGACCACGAGCGCCGCGATCAGCGCAATGCGTGCGGCGGCGGGATGTCGTCCGGCGTCGTGGGATGCGGCAGATACCATGCGGGCGGCAAGTCGAGGATGGTCGGAAAAAGCCTAACCGACTCCGGATGAACGCTTCAGGGTGCCAATAGTTGACCCTTGGCCGCCTGCATAATTCCCCGATGCCGTCACCGCAGTCTTCGCTGGAACACCTGGTTGCCGGGCGTTATGCCGAGCTGGCGGCCTGCTGCCGCGCGGCCGGGGTGGTGATGCACGACGATGCCGGGGTCGGCGAGCGCGTGCACCGGTTGCTGCTGGCCAGCGATTTCGCATTCGAGGCGCTGCGCGCCGACCCCACCTTGCTCACTGCCGCCGGGCTGGAGCGCTTGCGCGATTCCGCGCAAGCGTCAGTGCGTGCCGACAGGCTCGCGCGGGCCGGCCAGGACGTGATGACGGCACTGCGGCGCTTCCGCCGCGCCGAAGCGGTGCGGCTGGTGTTTCGCGACGTCAACGGACTCGATGAGGTGGCCGACACCCTGGCCGGCACCACCGATTTGTACGAGACGCTGATCGTGCACGCGTTGCGGTACGCGGAAAGCAAGGCGCGCGCGCGCCACGGCACGCCGCGCAACGCCGAGGGCGCGCCGCAGGCGCTGGTGGTGTTCGCGCTGGGCAAGCTGGGCGGCGGCGAACTCAATTTTTCTTCCGACGTCGACCTGGTGCTGGCATACCCCGAAGGGGGTACGACCGATGGCGCGCGTCCGCTCGACAACGCCGAATATTTCACCCGCGTCGCGCGCGAATTCGTGCGCCTGCTGGCCGAAGCGACGCCCGATGGCATCGCCGCACGGGTGGATCTGCGCTTGCGCCCGTTCGGCGATTCCGGCCCGGTCACCGCTTCGTTCGCGGCGATGGAGCAGTACTACCAACGCGAGGGCCGCGACTGGGAACGTTACGCATGGATCAAGGCGCGCCCGGTGGCGGGCGATCTGGCCGCGGGCAACCGCCTGCTCGAAACGCTGCGGCCGTTCGTGTACCGGCGCTACTTCGATTACACCGCGCTGGCGGGAATGCGCGACATGAAAGCGCTGATCGACACCGAGGTTGCGCGGCGCGATTTGGCCGATCACCTGAAACTCGGCGCCGGGGGCATCCGCGAAATCGAGTTCACGGTGCAGTTGCAGCAGTTGATCCGCGGCGGCCGTGATGCATCGCTGCGCGCGCGCGGACTGTTGCCTGCGCTGTCGGCGTGCGCCGTGCGTGGATACATCTCGCAGGCGCGCGCGCGCGAATTGCGCGAGGCGTATCTGTTCCTGCGGCAACTGGAAAACCGCGTGCAGATGTTCGCGGACCGCCAGACCCATGTATTGCCCGTCGAACCGTTGCAGCGCGAGCGCCTCGCACGCTCGCTGGGCCATCCGGATTGGCCGGCGCTGATCGATGCGCTCAATCGGCAACGCGAAAAGGTCACCGCGATCTTCGCGGACGTGCTGCGGCCCGAGGGCACTGCGGAACAACCTGAAGGCGACGAAGCGCCGGCCGGGGAAGGCGCGCGGTTGTGGCAACGCGTGCGCGAGGAACGGCTGGAAAGCGCGACGCTGAAAGCTGCCGGCTTCATGCCACCCGAGCCGGTTCTGGACGCGTTGCGGCAGGTGGCCGCGGTGCACGGCCTCAGCGCCCGCGGTGCGCGGCGCATCGAACACCTGATGCCGGAACTGATCGAGGCGGCGGCGGTAACCGTGTCGCCCGTCGATGCGCTGGTGCGATTGTGTCGGCTGGTGCAGGCGGTGGCGCGGCGTTCGGCCTACCTTGCGTTGCTGCAGGAGCAGCCGGGAGCGCGTGCACGCGTGGCGGCGTTGTGTGCGGAAAGCGCTTTCCTTGCCGAACGCGTGATCGCGCAACCGCT
>Ga0207695_10002328_pt1 | contig 28316 bp, 22 predicted proteins | sample KBSC54metaG_FD_184354 | JGI IMG/M metagenome (GOLD analysis project Ga0207695, IMG submission 184354) | Corn rhizosphere microbial communities from Kellogg Biological Station, Michigan, USA - KBS C5-4 metaG (SPAdes) (version 2) | ecosystem: Host-associated > Plants > Roots > Rhizosphere > Soil...
CAAGTGGACCGGCTCCCGGCACGATTGGAAGAGCGCCATGACCCAGTTTGCGCTGCTTTACCCGGAACGATTCAACATTGGAGTCTGAATCTCAACCCGCCTCACACACGAAATTCCGGATACCTCCACCATTGGAGCTTCTGGATTCGTTCAATCTCTTTCAGCCATTTCCATTGCGCAATCTTCATAAAAGGCGTGACGGCTTCCCACTGTGCCATATTGCCCCCCCACTCGCTCTCGCTCTTTACGACCATATGCGAGATCGCCTCGGCCAGCCATGGAGTTTTCTGCGCATCTGCAAGTTCCGCAGCGGTTACCCTACCATCGTGATTGGCATCGATGGCTTTCTCGAGCTTTTGGATCAGTTCGCTGGTCGCCAACGTATCCGCGCTTGTCTTGAAGCTCTCCTGATCCGCACCTATTGCCAGTCCGGCAACGAACAAATACCGTTTGAACATCTCGGACGGCGTGACCGAACTGTTGTCGACGAGTTCGAACCCCGGCCAGTCCCACGGACTACAAAGACTGACCTTGGGGTGATCTCGTTCGCGCACCCAGCCTTGACGGATTCCACCATCTCTCGTGCCAACGATTACGTTCCACCAGCGTTTCGTCTTGCCACTTGCGTCCTTGTCTTCCCGCGCAAAATTTTGCACACCCCGCTTGTCGAGATCCGCTACACGGAATACGTCGCGGAAATCCGTTCCAGGTCCGTCCGCCTGGTCGACCTTCAGCGGAAAGTCTTTCCAGCCCTTGACGGGGGTCTTTGTGATCTGATTGACCAAACTGCTATCGACCCAGAACGGATCGCCGGTTGGATTTTCGGTCGGTGCCTGCTTCGTCGCCGGCTTGGGCTTGGACTTCTTCCCGTTGCCCGGCGAAGCTGGCGGCGTCGGCTGCGCAGCAGGCATCGTCAAGGTTTTAGGCTGTACCTTGACCCATCGCGATTTCGGGTCACTGACCGGCGCCAGCTTCAAACCCGTTTGCTCAAGGGTGTAATTCGGATCGGGAATTTTCGTCACGAGCTTTGCACCCGCCAGAATCTCCAGAAACGGCTTGTCAGTGTCCGGCAATTGCAATTGCTTCACACGGTCCTGACTCTTTTTGATGAACGCCGGTAGATCGGGGCCTGCAAATACTTCGAGGTGCAGTAACGGCCGAGTGGGCAAGGGCGGAGTAGGCTTCGCTTCCCGGTAGCGCTGGTATTGACCGATATGCGCAACGACTTCGCCCGCCTTGATCTTGTACGGCTCTTTCAAAACGACTACCGTATCGAGCGGTCCGGGCTCGACGATGGGCTCCAGCTCGGACACGAACACATAGCCCCACGGCAAATTACCATCGGCCGGCTGACCAACCATCGGACCCACTGTTACGCTATCCGCCTTGAGCTCCTTGATCTTTGCCCAGCCGGGGTGGCCACCATTGTCAGACTCATTCACGGTGAGTTCCGTGCCTTCGGGCAGCAACCCGTAGATCTTGCCCTTACCCGGCATCGCACGCACTCGAACACCCGATACTGGCCCCGACAGCGACGTATTCGCATCGCATTGCTCTACATCATCCAGATCGGTCGGCTTCTGTTTGGGGATGTCCTGCTTGTTCGGTTTCAACGCTCGATATGAGCGGTCGGCCTTCCAGTACGGTGGGGGGGTGATCTGCGGCACCTTGGAGTCCGCGTCCGCTTTTTTGGCCTGATCGAGCGCTGTCTTATAAGTGGCCCAATCGAGCGTGTGCATATACAAGCTGAAGAACGTCAGCGTTTCATCGGGCGGCGGACTGGACGGAGCGGAAGCCGGTGCCGGAGGCGTCGAATTGGCCCCCGAGGCGCCAGCGGGCGCAGACGCACCGTTCGGTGCAGCCGAGGCAGGTGCTGCGTTCGAGGGCGTCGGTGCTGGGTTCGGCTTCTTCGGTACTGGAGGAAGCGTCAGGGTATGGCGGACCAGCACAAAACCCGTCGAATACAGCGCGTACCGTTTCTCCTGCTGAGGGTCCTGGTAGGTCAACTCAGGATATCTCGAGTCGAGCCGGTAAGCGACGACCTCACCGGTGGCGATGGCGCACACGCCCTCGCTCTGTTTCAGGTCGCCCCCCGTTTTCTGACCAAAGTGAATGCCACCATGCCAGTAGCCGCTTGCCCCGAGCGGATAAAAACCATCCTCCGCGGTCGCGAGTGCCTTCATATAGGTCATGGGGTCAGTCGTATCTTCTTTGCTCGCGGGTGGAAACGGATAGCTCCATGCGAGGGGCGTATACGCGGGCGGCGCAGACTGCGCAGGCGCCGCCGGTTTCGCTCCAGGCGCAGTTTTATTTGGCGGGTTATTGGGAGCGGGCTTGTTCGTCATGGCAAATAGCGTAGCAAATAGTTATCGGGCTTCAGATATTGGTCGAGTCTCGATCAACCGGAGAAATCGTCTGCGTAGCCGCCATGCGGCGATATTGGCGTGCCGTGAAGCGGGTCACGAAGTGTCATCGTCGATGCCCCCGGCTTGTCCCACGATGCGCATTTCTCGAGAATCTGGCCCGATGTGCCGTTCTCAATCATGTCCGGCGTGATTTTGATATACGAGCCGCCGACGTTTAGAATCAGCTCTTTTTCTGCGCGCAGGATTACCCGTCCGGATGCGCTCTCGATCTTGACGTCTAGCTGTGCCAACATCGTCAGCGCATCATTCTGAGCCTGGATCTCGATGGGGCCTTTGGTCGCAAAGATCTTGATCCCAAGGTTTTGAGCAAACAGGCTGATCTTGTCCATCACACTCGCAAGCAGCGATTTTCCAGCCGCCAGATTGACGTTTTTGCCCGACACCAGGTTGACCTGTTGATTCGCCGAAGCGTGAATCGACTGCTGGGTGGAAAGCCCGACACCCTCCGGACTTGACAGCAGCAACACCGGCTTCGCAAAGCCACTGGCGCTACCTGTTCCGCCGCCCGCCGTGCGACCACCCTTCGTTGAACCCGGCACACTATGCTGGGTCATTTCGGTAAAAGCTTTCAGCGCCTCGCTGCCATCTTTCAAGCTTTCGGCTCGATTGGTTTCACTCGCCTGCGAGACCGTCTCGAACACGGCTTCCGCAGTCGCGAGCTGATCGGTCGCAGCCGACACGTTCATTGGTTGTACCGCGGCCGGGTGGGTCGAGATCGACAGCCCCTGAACCGCCCGGATCGCGCCATATGCCTCCGATTTGAGGTCGAAGCCACTCCCAACGAACGAGCCGCGCGTGTTATCGGACTGTTCGATCAAGTAGCCGAGGTGGAGATGCGATGCGTAACTCGTCGTGTAAAGCTGTGCCCGATTCTGGCCGCTCGAGTCATCCAACACCAGTTGGTTGAAGCCGTCGCCACCGTATTCTCGCGACCGCAGGCCGGACAACACACCATGTGTGTGCCAGACCGGCATCGTTTCGCCGCCGTGCAGCCTCGATATGACAACCGGACGATCGCAGTCTCCATTCACGAATCCAACCAAGACTTGATCACCTTTGCGTAGCGGGAAGTAGCCGCCCCGTCTCGTGCCCGCGTCCGGCATCGCGGCCCGAATCCATGCAGATGCTTTTTCATCGCGCGACTTGCGGCTGTATGTCATCCAGACTTTGACCCGGTTGCCATCGTCCGTATGAATTTCCTCCTTGTCCGGCGCACCGACGATGCCCGTCTGCAAGTGCATCTCCGGCTTGCGATGCTCGAACGGGCTGCGGAACGGCACGTGTCGGCACTGCGCTTCGACTTCGACGTACACAAACCCGACTCCACCGTCGGTATGGCGAGGTTGGGCTCCAACGCCGGATGCCTTCGCCCGCTCTACTTCAGCCCGCAGGCTCTGCGGAAACTGCGACAGTGCATCTATGCCCGGCAGGTTGTTCTGGATCAGCCAGTCGCTGGCAATAATCGACAACTCCCGATCTTTCTCGGGAAGCCGATCGAAATCGGGATGGTCACTCAACTTGAACCAATAGCCCGGCAGCGCATAACGTGGACTCCCGACACCGAAATAGCGTTTCGCACGCGACGCCCACTCCTCGATCCGGATACGTGCCTGTTGCTCGCCCATGTCGCTTCCGCTCCAGGATTGAGAACCGGTTGCGATGTAGTCCTCGCCTTGTCCCGGAAGATCCTCCACGTTCATCGCGGGTGTGCTCACCAACTTGTCGAGGTCCGGGCGTTTGTAGTCAGCCGTGATAGTCGTCAGCGTCGCACTTTGCGCCTCTTGCTGTTCGGCCAGATGGATGAATCCGTTGAACTCCTCGTTGGCTCCACTCCGACTGAATCTCAGTTCGCGCTGCGGTAGTTGCGGCCCGAAGTACAAGTCATCCGAGATCACCACCGTGTGCGACTTCCCGTCCGTCGCAAAATCGAAGCGGGGGAACACGCCTGACTCTTCCATGCTGCGGTGGACGAAATTCCAGTCCGTTTCCCATTGAACCCGATGCGAATAGGATCGGATAGGCGCACGCAGTTCGAATTGGAAAGCACCTTGTGCCTGGGGATGTTTACCGAATACGTCGGCGAGAATGTCTTGGCCGCGAGCTTCCTGCCAATCCCTCCGATCGCTGCTCAGCTTGAGGAAACCAAGCCATGAGGAAAAGTGGATCTGAAAGTAACCGACGCCACCATCGTTACCGATCCTGCGCGCACGCTGCACGTAGCCGTGAATCGGCAAATATTGGCCATCAGTTTGCTGAATCCAGAGCGTGACCGGCTGGAGCATCAACGCGCTGAGCTTGACCTTGTCATCGCGTGTCGATGCCACATCAACGACGACATCGAAATTTCGGCCGAGTCGCGCATTAATCTTGATGTACAACGGAACAAACCAATCTTCGCCGAGTGGCGTATCGAGTTTGGCGATTCTGTTCAACTGCGCATACCCGGCGCGCAACACGTTATTCAGCGCGTCAGAAGCCATACGGTTACCCTGTCTGTAGGATGCACGCCCGGTTGCTCTCAGACACCTGACGCACGGAACTTCGTAATATTTTTGAAAGGCAACTATCCCGTTTCAGCAGGATATGCCCTCCGGTTCGAACTGCCAGAATAACAAATTCGTCTGTAGAAAGCCCGGAATCGACGCGGTCACTCAAGTCCGGTCGGTTGGATTTAACCAGGATTAACACGTCGAGATGCTGATGAGGTAACAGCGCACATTCGACGTCTCCCCTATCGATCACATGCCGCCAGCTTCTAGGACCGTTCCGTGTCACGAAACGTTAAAACGTAAGAGATGTTCTCGCATGTTAGGGACGGAAAGCACGGCCGGAGTCACGAGTACATGCGTAGTCGTCAGTGGTTAAAGCACCGGGCAACTGACGAGATACCGCTGCGACTGACCGCGTAGCGACGAGCGTCGCTGGCAAAGCGGCGCCGGATGGACGATCCCCCCAAACACTTCCCACTCCCGGTGTGAAATGGACCGACTGAACCGGTATTTTTCGATGCGCCCCGCTCACCCACACTGCGTTTGTCCGCTGGCCTCAGCCCCCTTCCCGCCTTGTGATTTCCTTTCAATCCACCCGTATCATGTCGGCAGCGCCATCGACTCCCCTGCCCGCCATGCGCATCACGCCCCTGCCGCCCCTTCAGTGCCTCGTCGCGTTCGAAGCCGCCGTGCGGCACGCGAGCTTCACGAAAGCCGCCGCCGAACTGCACCTGACCCAAAGCGCGATCAGCCGCCAGATCCAGCAGCTCGAGGAATTCCTCGGCCGCTCGCTATTTGTCCGCGAACATCGTTCGTTGCGGCTGACGATCGCCGGCGAGCAATACGCGACACAGGTCCACCACCTGCTCACCCAATGCGCGGAAGCCACGCAAGACGTGATGAAGCCGTACGGCGACCTCGAACTGACGATCGCGTGCTCGTCCGGCGTCGCGCTCCTGTGGCTCACGCCCCGGCTGCCGGACTTTCGCGCCGCGTATCCGAATATCAAGCTACGGCTGATCGTGCGCGACGGCCTTGCGTCGATGTCACCGGCCGAATTCGACGTCGGCGTCTACTACGTGCGCCAGCAAGCGCCGGCCGAATACACAGCGCGCCGGCTGTTCGACGAGGAAGTGTTCCCCGTCTGTTCGCCGGGCTATCTGGCCGGCCGCACGCTCGACGCGGCCGATCTCGCAAACGAGACGCTGTTGCGCCTCGAGGACGGGCAGCGCCAATGGATGTCCTGGTCCGAATGGTTCGACATGAACGACGTCGACCGGCAGAAGGCGCAACCGCAGGACATCATGATCAACTCCTATCCGCAGATCGTGCAGATGACCATTCTCGGCCAGGGCGTGTCGCTCGGCTGGCGCTACATGATCGACGCATGCATCGAGGCCGGCCTGCTCGTGCGCGTGACGGACGCGTCCGCGAGCCACGGCGGCGGCTATTACGTGATCTCGCCCAACGACCGCGCGCAGAACCAGGCCGCCCGCCTGTTCACGCGCTGGCTGTTCGAACAGGCGGAGAGGCAAACCGCGCCCTGAGCGCGATGCATGCGTACAGCGCATGCGTGCATGCGAATCTTTCGTTTCAGAAAAAAATCCGGCTGTCCTTAGCATGGGATTCACGCGGGGCAGCCGTCCCGTCTTCTGACAAAGGAAGAGACCATGCAAGGAACGCTTTCCCCGCGCGCCGCACCTTCCGTCGATGCGGCAGTGCAGCAGCGCCGCCGCGCCATCGTCGCGACCGTGATCGGCAACGGCCTCGAATGGTTCGACTTCACCGTCTACAGCTTCTTCGCGGTGATCATCGCGAAGCTGTTCTTTCCGACCGGCAACGAACTGACGTCCGTGCTGCTGACCGTCGCGACGTTCGGCGTCGGCTTCTTCATGCGGCCGGTGGGCGGCATCGTGCTCGGCGTCTATGCGGACAAGGTCGGACGCAAGGCAGCGCTGTCGCTCACCATCCTGCTGATGGCAGCCGGCACCGCGCTCATCGGGATCGCACCGACCTACGAACAGGCCGGCATCGCCGCGCCGCTGTTGATCGTCGTCGCGCGGCTGCTGCAAGGCTTCTCGGCCGGCGGCGAGATGGGCGGCGCCACCGCGTTCCTCACCGAATACGCGCCGCCGGAGAAACGCGCGTATTACTCGAGCTGGATCCAGTCGAGCATCGGCTTCGCGGTGCTGCTCGGCGCGGCGACCGGCACGTTCGTCACGACGTCGCTCGACGCGCAGGCGCTGCATAGCTGGGGCTGGCGGCTGCCGTTCCTGCTCGGGATCATCGTCGGGCCGGTCGGTTACTTCATCCGCAGCCATATCGACGAGACGCCCGCGTTCAGCGCCGTCGAAGCGCAGGCGAAGGAAAGCTCCCCGCTGAAGGAAGTGCTGTCCACCTACCCGCGCGAGACGTTCGCGAGCTTTTCGATGGTCATCCTGTGGACCGTCTGCACCTACGTGCTGCTCTTCTACATGCCGACCTATTCCGTGCGCACGCTGCATCTGCCGCAGTCGACCGGCTTCGCGGCCGGCATGGTCGGCGGGCTGATGATCATGTGCTGCTCGCCGATCGTCGGCAGGCTCGCCGACGTGTGGGGACGACGCGTGTTCCTGTCCGGCTCGGCGCTCGCGATCCTCGTGCTTGCGTGGCCGATGTTCGCGTGGATCAACCATGCGCCCGGGTTCACATCGCTGATCGTGTTCCAGGCCGTGTTCGGCGTGCTGATCGCGACTTATACCGGGCCGATCCTCGCGGCGTTTGCGGAACTGTTTCCGACCAAGGTGCTGTCGACGGGGCTTTCCGTTGCGTACAACTTCGCGGTGACGATCTTCGGCGGGTTCGCGCCGTTCCTGATCACGTGGCTCATCGCCCGCACGGGCAGCAATATGGCGCCCGCCTGCTACGTGATCCTCGCGGCGGCAGTCAGTTTCGTCGGGACGCGCTTCGTGAAGGATGCGAAGCGGGCTGCCTCCATGACTCGATAAGGATATTTCCTCATGACCATTACCGTGCTTCAAGGCGGCAACGTTCTCGACCTCGAACGAGGCGTGTTGCTCGAACATCATCATGTCGTGATCGACGGCGAACGGATTGTCGAAGTCACCGATCGGCCGGTGGATTTGCCGAATGCGCAGGTGGTCGATGTGCGCGGCAAGGCCGTGATGCCGGGGTTCATCGATTGCCACGTGCATGTGCTGGCTTCGAATGCGAATCTCGGCGCAAATGCGGTGCAGCCGAATATTCTCGCGGCGATCCGGTCATTGCCGATTCTCGATGCGATGTTGTCGCGTGGGTTTACCAGTGTGCGGGATGCCGGGGGGGCGGATTGGGGGTTGATGCAAGCGGTCGAGACGGGGTTGGTTTCAGGGCCGCGGATTTTTCCGTCGGGGAAGGCGTTGTCGCAGACCGGCGGGCATGGGGATTTTCGGCCTCGGGGGGATTTGCTGGAGCCTTGTTCGTGCTGTTTTCGGACGGGGGCAATTGCGCGGGTCGTGGATGGCGTCGAAGGTGTGCGGCTCGCCGTCCGCGAAGAGATTCAGAAAGGCGCGACGCAGATCAAGATCATGGCTTCCGGTGGGGTTGCGTCGCCGACTGATCCGATTGCCAACACGCAGTATTCGGAGGACGAGATTCGGGCGATCGTCGATGAAGCCGAGGCCGCGAATACTTATGTGATGGCGCATGCGTATACGGGGCGGGCGATTGCACGGGCTGTGCGATGCGGCGTGAGGACGATCGAGCACGGGAACCTCGTAGATGAAGCTGCCGCGAAGCTCATGCATGAGCATGGAGCGTTTGTGGTGCCTACGCTGGTTACCTATGACGCGCTTGCCAAACATGGGGCGGAGTTCGGGATGCCGGCGGACTCGGTGGCAAAGGTGGCTTCCGTGCAGCAGAAAGGACGCGAGTCGCTGGAGATCTATGCAAAGGCCGGCGTGAAGATGGGGTTCGGGTCGGATCTGCTTGGCGAGATGCACGCGTTTCAGTCGGGCGAGTTTCGGATTCGGGCCGAGGTGCTGGGGAATCTGGAAGCGCTCAGGTCGGCGACGACGGTGGCGGCGGAGATTGTCAACATGACGGGACAACTGGGCGTCGTAGCCGCCGGTGCGATCGCCGACATGGTCGTGCTCGACGGAAACCCGCTCGCCGATATCGGCGTCGTGGCCGGTGAAGGCGAGCACGTCGCCTATGTGATGCAGCGCGGGCGGATCGTGAAGGCGCGGGACGGCGGGCGTTGATGCGTCGTTCACGGATGCACGGGAATATTCGGGCCGTCGCTTGAATCCGGATACCTCCGAGTCAATCGAATCCATTCGCTTGTTTCGGCACGCACGGAGCGGCCTCACGGCAGTGCGGTCGTGACAGTTGTTGAAGGTGGCTGCGGGCGCGAATCACGATATCCGAAGCGATGGCCAGGGCAGTATCGCCCTGGCGGTCAGTCGCGTTCGTGCAAAGCCTGCAATTCCACTCGCAAGAGCCGCATCAAGCGGCCCTTGCTCGTTATGCCTGCGAGTCTTCCGGTTCTGGGTCGTGGTAAGGCTGCTCTCGCAGCGCTAGCTGGCTGTAGTCCGGCGAGATCGTGATTTTCCGGGTGACGTAGTTGACGTCGAGGTAGACGCGATCGCCCGGTTTGAATCCAAAGATCTTGAAATCTATATCGATTGCCTGCATCCACGGCAGGTAAGGCCAGCCGCGCTTGGGAAGGTCCGGGTAGTTGCGGAGGACCAGCTCAAACGTCTTTTTCATATCGACCGGTTTGTTCTTCCTGCGACGTGTCTTACTATTGGCGTCAGCCATTTCCGACTCCTTGGGTGAGTTGGTGGTGGTCAGCGGGTCGTATGGGTTGCCGCCCATGCGGCCCGCGCTTTTTTGATGCCTTGGGTTTCCCTTCTCCCCCTCCGCTACGCCCTGTTGGGCAAGACGACTTACGTTCGACCATCGGTGCGAAGGGGACTGCGTTCAATCTCCGATGGCGAGAAGCGAGGCTTCATGGCCAGTGTAGTCGTGCTGGCATCTCAGAAATGGGGGATTGAGGGGGATTGGCTGTTAGGTATAGGGACGTGCGTGCCACTGTCTGGTGCTTCAGGTCAGTGATTATTTGGAGGACTTGCACCCTACGAATCGCTAAGGCGATCGATCCCGAACTATTTCAATTGCGGGAAATACCTCGACCGCAACTCTTCTTGAGCCGTATGGCGCACGATCGCTAACGCTCAACGCGCGGATGACGAACGGCCGCTTGTGGCCGTACCCTTAAGGACTGAGTTGGAATGCCAATCGTGTGCGGTTACCGCCAATGCCAACGTCGGTAATCGACTGCGGATTCAACCCGTCGATGCAACACACTTGAGGCTGCATAGCAGCAACTCGGTCGCTCGACAAGGCATTTGCGAACAGCCGCTGCTGACTCTAGCGAAAACATGTTACCAATCCTGAAGGCAAGCGGAACCTTCAGAAAAGAGGGGGGGCGAATCGTCCATCTTCTCGCATCGTGACTCTGATAGACTATTAGCGTCGAGTCGGATGACCATCTTGCGCTTAGAGCGTCTACCACATCGAAATCTGGGAAAGTAGTATCGGGGTACGGCAAAAAATTGCCGTAAAACTCAATGGCTTCATCATTTCCTTCCTGAAAAGAAAAATGAATGAACAGTTTCGCAACGTTGAAGGCGCACTTGCAGCCATCGAAGAACTTCGCATAGACTCAAAACTTGGAAAAAGCAAGCACTTTAATGCCAGCGAAAGGAAGCTTCGCTACCACTGGATTTGTGGTGTGCCGGTGATCGTTGCGAACCTTTTAGTTGGCGTTGTGCTGGTTGGATTTCAGAAGATGTCAGCAGATCCCGGTCCAGCGATTGATGGCACAGCATTAGCGTCCTCAGCGATGGTCGCCAAGGTGCCTTTGCCCGTCTCATATGCAGGTGGAAACTGGATCGCGGTGGTTTCCATACTTTTAGCGTTCGGAGCTGCGCTATTTAGCGCTATACAGACGCTCTTTAATTTTCATAAATCCTCGGAAGGACATCGAAGCATCGGGAATCGATATGTGCACGTCTCCCGTCAATGCAAAGAACTTCAGCAACGACAACGAGACATTCCTTTCGAGCCAGAGGCACTATGGGAAAAATATCACGCACTTTATGAAGAATATTATAAAATCAACACCGAAGCAGAGGCGTTCCCAACTAATCGGCGCGATCTTTCTACAGCGAAACGCGCCTATGAAGTGTCACCTTATAAGCCGCCGCAAGCTACGAGCAAGGATAACCCTTTAGACAAGTCCGTGGAATAAACCAAAATCCTCGCAAGCACCAGCGGACGGTTGATGGAATCCTGTCCGCTGGCGTATAAAAACATTAATCATTCATACTTTTTAGCAGCGAGGTCGACAAGATTTTTGCAACACCAGGCTCATGAATATACACCCCTATCTCTGAGTGTGGTTTGTCTTCAGGAGGATCGGCCGATAGCCAGTTCTGACTGGTAACGACAGCAAAATCCTCGTCCCACAGCAAAGCTTTCGCATGCAGCTTTGGTGCCAAAACGTGACTAATCTCGATGCCGCGCTTGATGTGATCATCAATTAAAAATTGGATTTGATCTCGATCCGCATCATCATCAGGCGCAAGTCCGTAAAACATTTGAACATCGATAGCCTCACTTGCCGCCGCATTTGCAGGCGCGAGAGCAAGGGTGCTTGCGGTCTTCCTGATCCGGTGGCTAATGAAAGTGATACTTTTCTTGGCCTCCGAACGAGCACGCCGAACGTAATCGGAATGTTCGCTGCCAAACACAAGATTAACACGCGTAGTTCCACTTTCGCCTGAGCATGGCGACGTCTGCTTACCTAAGTTCGTAGCACACACAGCCAAATCGCATGCGAGTTGACTCCATCCGGTTGGACCCATCGCCAGCGAAGTTAAAGCACTTAAGATTTCCGCAACTACCCTAGCATCAGAAAAGGCAACGGAAATGTCATAGCCAGAAAAACTCGAACTCAGCCAATTGCAGGAACCGACCACTCCCAACCATCCGCCTTCATTGTTATCCGCGACCAAAAGCTTTGCATGAGAATTGGTCGAAAAGGTGTGTAAGCGAATTCGTTCCACGACGTCCTCGTCAAGGATTGAGGCCCTACACATCTCCACCTGTTTGGCCACGACATTAGTCTTATCTTTTGAGTCAGATTTACCCCAAAGTATGTCAATGCGCACGCCTCGCCTTGCCGCAGCTTCCAATAGTGGATATATATCTTTGAAGCGCGCAGCCTCTATAAATGTGGAGTGAATAATGATCCAGGACTTCGCATTCTTAAGGAGGCCTTCTAGCGCTCGCCGATGCGCGTTGCCGCCTTGCAATAATTGCTTTGCGTCGGGTGCGATTTTGAGGGGGTGCGAAAGACTTAACGGCCTCGGGATTTCGGTCGAAACGTTCGACGAACGACTAGGCATAGACTGCTGCCTAGCGATCGAGACAATTCTTGCGCTTAGATGGTTCGAAACCCCCGGCAAACCGTCGATAATGTCGCCGGCGACACTCACCAACGCATACTTATCGAACATTCTAGATGCTTGTGAGTCGAGTCCTTTACAGTGTTCATCCTCGTCAAGAAACAGCGCAACAACTCGATCTAATTGAAATCGAGTAGTTCGTACTTCGGCCGTAAGTTGCAGCACTGATGAATCAGTCTCCAACATACTCGTCAACTTGTGAGAACTGATGAGCGATAAATCACGGGCGCGAAACACACCTCCGGAAATCTCGTCAATCGCAAACGTAGCGCGACGAACCACAGGAGTCGTTACGGCGGGAAGGATGTCATTACCAACAACGCGCTGTCCGTAAGGCGTAATTGAGAAACTAACCTGAGAATTTGATGACACTATCTGAACCCAACCCACTCGCATAAGACGACTCATAACCTCCACGATGACTCGCCAAGGCAATTTGGCATCTTTGCATAATTTATCTGCAGTAGAAGGAGCGACCGAAACGGCATAAAGTAGCAAATGCTCTATTGCACTCCAACGCCGCCCCTTTTCAACATACAGAGAGAGTGTGGCGACCTTGACTGGGACAGCGACGCGAATCATTATTCGACCCCTCCGGTTAGAGATTTCCACTTAATCTCAGAAACCAAACAATGCCCCTTATCGTCTTTTAAATTTTTCATCGAATCTATTTCAGAAAGCATTCTATGCAAAAAATAAAGCTCATCCCCCTTCAAGGCGGGCCCCGACATAAAGCGGGCTCGAAGAAAATCGAGACTACCGACAATCACAAGCCGCCACTTTGCTCGACTCATCAGCACGTTCATACGCCGAGGATCAGCAAGAAATCCCAAGCCACGTTTGTCGGCATGCTCGTTGTTGCGAACGAGAGACAATACCACCACATCCGCTTCGCTCCCTTGAAATGAATCAACCGTGCCTACGGGGTTTTTTAACCCATCCTCAAAAGAAAACTCTTCCAGATGAGCAAGGCAATTACTGAGTCCGCTTCGAATGGCCTGAGTCAGCCGCTTGACTTGCTCCCTATACGGCGTCAATATCGCGATTGATGGCTTTTTCTCTCCAGGTGTCGCTTCGAGTAAGCGGAGCACGGCGACTACCGCGTCAACCTCGCTTGGGTTGTGATACCGAGGCCATTTCTCTCCGGTCACCGCATGTTTTTCAGTTTGAACAAATGGCATATCGATGAGCGTGATCGGAGCCAAGGAAAGGATTTCAGAATTTCTGCTTTGCACGGGCGATCGCCCATCGATAAACCGCTGAGCACATTCGTCATCAGTTTTTAGACTACCTTCGTAAAAGCACTCGGAGACTAGCCGTGCTATTGCAGGGTGCATTCGATGTTGGAAATTTAGTCGCTTTGCGATTGGCCATCGCGGCGCTCGTCTTGACATACGCTCATACTCAGGCTCGAAAATAGATTTGAACAAAGTTAGGGAACGTGCTGCCAAACCACAAGTTGAAGTAATCTCCTCGAGATCGGAAAGATCCAAAACCAAATCATCTAGGACACTTTCTCTCAGAGAGCGATTTATCAAAGACTTACTTATCTGGATTACGTTCCCGATCCGCTTGGGGTCAGCTAACAAATTGATAAGCCTCTCCGTATTAAATGGCGGTAACTGTTGGTGATCGCCAATCATTACCCGACGATAGGAAAGTAAAAGAGGCGAGATCAACTCAACGCCCGTCGCTTTGCCGGCCTCCTCGATCACAGACCAGTCAAACTGAGCCCTCTCATCAATTAGTCTCTCAATATCGGCTGCGTTCGTGGTCGCGAAAACAACGTTTGCGGAGCGCAGCATCAACGCTTCCAAGGTGCGATCGGGGTATGCAGGAGTCAACGGGTTAGATTCGTCTTCGCTAGACGCTCGATAGCGCTCTATCAAACTGCGTATTTTCGCCTGAAGAAAATCAGGCGATTCTGCGACGAGCTTGCTGGCGGCGAAGTCGAACAGCACAGACCGGGACTGTTCTCTCAAATCGTAAGAATGCAACCCGTCCGATTCCTGACGCCGGGTACTCCGTACTAAGAGAAATCCATCTTCGATGTTTTCCGATAGACTCTTCTCCACTTGCTCCAGCAAATGGTCAACCGCATGGTGACTCTGTGCAGTAAGTAGCAAGCGGGTTGTCGAGTCTTCCAGCAAGCTGCGTCGCACCAACTCGGTGATGATTCTCGTTTTTCCTACACCCGGCGGCCCTTGGATCAGGTACAGCGGCAGTACGGAATAAAGTTCCCGCAACGCTTGCTGCTTACTCTCGTCGAGACTTGCCAACTCGGAATCGTCCGCCACCGACTCATGCGTCGCCCTAACTCCCATTCGAGGCTGAGCCAACATCTCAAGCAATTCAACGTGATTTTCGAGGGCCCGGAGAGCCCGTGTCCGCCGTCGGAGGAGTCTGTCGATACCCACGTGATCGCTGGCACGAAGGTAAAGATCCGATGTGTCGGGAAGCGGACCTACTCCTTCGAACTCGTAAACCATGCCAAGTTTTTCGTCTTGTCGGCTGCCCATGTAACGCCATCCTGCCGCACGGTCATCTCGTTCACCTAAGATCCCGACATCAGTCAGTTTCCAATCGTCCTCAACGGGAATGTTTTCATCAACCAGCAATTCGTCCAAACGAACTTTCGGATCGGCCAAGAGAAGAGCCTCTGCCAAGGCCTCGCGCGCTTCGTCCGCACGCACAATCAAACTCACACGGATCTGTGCAGCCGTTGTGTCCCGCGTGACGACCGCAACGGGAAATATGGCAGCTGCGGCCAACAGAGTCTCTAGAACTTGAAGCAAAGCGATAGCGCGGTATTGCCGAGCAGCATCGTTTGAATCAGCGGCGTCACTAGGTAAAGTCACTAAACTATCCCAGAACGCTCCACGGCCCTGGATGCTTGCAAAACGAGAGACCATCGTGCTCAGGGGATGTGCTTCGAGGCGATAACGAGAAAGATCCGTGATCGACAAAATCTGGTTTTCAAGGGGCGGCTGGTTAGTTGACTCACAGTACGCGACTGCCCAAGTTGGATTTGCTGCATTTTTCGGTTTAAACGGCTTTAATCTATAAGCTAATGACCGACCCAGCAAGAGATATCGGGGTGCAGCCTCGCTCCCAATAGAGACCAGAGCCAACTTCGGATGCTCACTGACGTCTCGCGTAATAAACTCCAGCAGTGAATCGGGGTCGCTTGGGTCAATTGAGTCTCCACCAGCAGCTGAAACGGTGCGGCGCAAGTCGCTCGTGTGCGAAAGCGAAAACGTTATATGCAATGTCCCGCCAGCGCCGGCGTTTGCGGTACTGAGCGCAGACACGACATCGTCAATACGCTGATGCACAAATTGTCCGTCTAACCTGGATGTGGGTTCGGCTCTAAGAAGGAGTCGGATAAGATCTCGCTCACTGCTCAAGAGATGAAGGCCCCCGTCACGACCACCGGACTTTGAGGCTTCAACGTCCCACTCTGGCGCAACTAGGTCTTTTGCGAGAAAACCGAAGTGTCGCCAATCGTCTAGAAAAGAAAACGCGAAGTTTTCGCTACGTCGCCCAAAATTTGAAGAAGCCGTCCCTTTTGCTACAGAACTTATGCGAACCGACCATTCAAATCCACTTAACAGAAAGTCTGGCTCCGCATCTCCCGCTGTGAAAATAGAAAGTCGATCCAGGTTTCGATGAATGACACCTTGAGAGTGAAGTACGTCAAGGCCGGTTGCAATTCTTTTTAGATTCTTCCAAATTAAAATTCTATTTCTACTATCTCGAAACCCTTTAAATGGATGATGGTCCAGCGCGTCACTCAGGAATATTTGTAACGGAACTCGCTGGCCAGTCGCCAATATCAGATAAAAGGAGTCTTCTGTTTGCCCCGAATCCAATAATGGCACTATCGTGTCACGTGCGCCCGGGCAACCTGCTATCCTATGCAGATGCCTAATCTCTTGACGCCATATTTCGCGCAAAGCCGTATCGACAGTTGGCGCATCTCGCCGCCACTGCTTCACGACTACGCGCTCCCCTGTTTCAAGGCTCGAGGCGCCCACCATTTTGGGGCGCCCGGTCTTGGCATCCCCCCGCTGAATTACGCGATTATCCAGGCGAAACTGGCCCGCGAAATTAAGTTTTCCGGTCTTTAGCGTTATGCGCGTCATATTCTCAAGGAGTAGGTAGTTGGCGATCGGCTTTGAGACGGATAGCTCTTACCAAGATGAAGAGGGAGAAGGAGAGTGCATACCCCAAGCCAATTTTTAATCCCCGCAAGGAAAATTATTTCCGAAATGAAGAATTTTTGCGAGCGATTTATGCAAATCTCAAGTTGGAGACTCTGAATCGGGCATGCCGCGGGAATTTTGATCATATCTGCCGGTTCAGCAACTGCGATCCGACGCCACCGATGACGTCCGTTACGACGAGAAAGTCGAGATCCGGTGAAGATGTGACCGGCCGCTCGCGGCCACTTTTTTGCCAAGCGGCCGTTCAACGGTCGCCCCAACTCAGATGAGCGAGCGTCAACTTCGGCCGATGAAGTAACGGTCACGCTCCCAAGGCGTAACCAACGCCTGAATGTCCGCATTATGGAACGGACTAATGACGCGTCCTGTCCGAAACCAGACGACCAATTGGACATCACTTGATGCCATCTCGAGTCCGCACGAGCCTACCCCTCAGGACGCGATGTGTTTCTGCATGAAGACACTCAACGGGTCGTCCGAGTAACCGCCAAACGTTCCCCGATGCTGGTAACCGACCGAAAGATACAAAGCCAGCGCCTCATGTTGATACGGTCCAGTTTCAAGCTTGAGCAATTTGCAGCCCAAGTCCATTGCCCGTGACTCGAGCAGTGCCATGAGTTTCCTGGCGACACCTTGCCCCCGGCCAAGCGGGCTGACATACATGCGTTTCAATTCACCGAATTCGGGGTTGAGAACAATCGCCCCGCACCCGACTGCTTTACCCTCACGATCCCGCGCAACAGCAAACAGGACATTGGGTTGCTTCAGCGACGCCATATCCAGAACGTGCCGGCTCTCCGGCGGGTACAGGGTGTCCTGATAGGCATCCAGATCGGCGATGAGGGCAATCACGTCGGATTGATCGGGTGACTCGAAGGCGACAGTCATAGTTGAAGAAGCGTGCGAAAATGAAATTGAAGTACCCAGCAAAAAAAATGATCGACATCGACACCTATCTGGCCTTCAGTCGCTGATTTTCAGCGATATTTCCGATGTTGTCGAACATCTCAAAAGTTGCCGAATCCGATGGCACAGTGACATTACCCGACTAAACGACATCGAGATGGTTGCTTGCTATTGAACGACGTCATCCACCATCGCTTGTACTTCGGACGCAAGCCGCAGATAGCCCTTCTGCCCTGGCAAATGCTTCGCAAAACATTCCTGCCGCTGTTCCTCTGCCACTCGGTCGGCACCACAGGCCGCGATCCCCGGCACCGTCGCGCCCCGCCAGAGGATATAAACCCGCTCCCCCTGCCTGACTGACACTGCCAGCGTGTCCGGTCCATCCGGGACCCCGTCCTGGCTTCCCCCAGCAGCAGCGCCTTCACCACCGCATCAGCCGGCTTCCGCTTCACCGGCAACTCGGCAAACCGAAACGCCGCAGCGTCATCACCAAACACGTCCGAATAAAACGTCTCGTTATCGAAGATAACGGCAACATCATCCGTCGACTTGAGCCCCGCATCCGCTATCGCCACCCAAGCCTTCAAAAGTTAAACAATCGTCACAAGAAGACTCGTCTTCCCATAATCCGACTTGAAGAACAGCCCATCCGGCCCCGGCGTTATCCCGTCATCGGCGACAACGCTTAGCACGGCACTCCCAACCTTCCCGGAAAACCCTTTCGCCTTGACCGTCCCGACAAGCTTTACCAGCTTCGCACTCAACTCGGCGGTGTATTTCCTGTCGAGATCCGCCCGGTCTTCGATCCGAGCCGCATTAACTGCCTCGGCAGCCTTCTTCCGATCCGCGAGATAAGAATCGATCGGCGACGTAACGACCTTCGCCCCGACAACAGCGATCAGAGCCAGAAGCACAACCGCCCCCACCCCGACTTTCAGTTTGGAAATGCTTTTCATTCTTCTATGACGTCCCGAAACCAAGCCCGAATGCAAAACGGCTGCCGTGAACCCACGGCAGCCGTCCCTCAGAAACGCTTCATTCTGAAACGCGAAGCAGACTTTATTCATCCACCTTGAATGCCGACACCAGCTTGGTCAATTCCGCCGCCTGCTGCTTCAAACTCTCGGCCGCCGCCGCGCTTTCTTCGACCAAAGCCGCATTCTGCTGCGTCATCTGATCGAGCGACTGCACCGCATCCCCAATCTGATCGATCCCGGCACTCTGCTCCAGGCTAGCCTCAGCAATCTCGCTCATCATCGCGCTCACGCCTTGAACCTGCGACACAACATCGCTCATCACCTTCCCCGCCTCACTAACCAACCGCGACCCGGTATTCACCGTCCCCGCGCTATGTTCGATCAGCGCCTTGATCTCCTTCGCCGCCTGCGCGCTACGCTGCGCCAGATTCCGCACCTCCGAAGCAACGACAGCAAACCCACGCCCCTGCTCCCCGGCCCGCGCCGCCTCAACCGCGGCATTCAACGCAAGAATATTCGTCTGAAACGAAATACTATCGATCATCACGATGATCTCGGAGATCCGCTGCGACGCGTCGCTGATCTGCTCCATCGTGCTCACCACCTCACCCACCACCTGCCCACCGCGCGCCGCTGCATCCGACGCGCCGGTGATCATCTTCGCTGCGGTCGTCGCCGTCTCGGTGTTGTTCCGCACCACGGCCGTGATCTCTTCCATCGACGAAGCCGTCCGCTCCAGGTTGCTCGACTGCCCTTCGGTGCGTTCGCTCAGATCCGCATTCCCCGAAGCGATCTGCGCCGACCCGGTCGCAATCGACGCGGAAGCCGCGCGAATCCGGTGAACCAGCGTCGACAGCGACGACACGAACCGGTTGAACGCATCCGACAACTGCCCGATCTCGTCCTGACTCTCGACCGTCATCCGGCGCGTCAGGTCACCTTGGCCGCTCGCAATCTCCGACAGCAACGTCGCCGCACGCCGGATCGGCGCGGCAATCGCGCGCCCGACCAGCCAGATCACGAGCAGCGCGACACCCAGCCCCACCACGGCCGCAACCAGCGCCGCGCTGCGAATCGCGCGCGTCACCGGCCCGAGCAGTTCCGCCTGCGGCACCTCGACGACGACATACGCATTCAGCTCCGGAATGAACGACGTCGCGATGAAGCGCGCGCCGCCGTCGCCGTTGTAGCTCAGGTACGCATACGGCTTGCCGGCCAGCAGCGTCGACGACGCATCGTCAGGCAGCCCCGGCTGATCCTTCATGAAATGCTTGCCGTCGATCAGCGACGTATCGCGATGCATCATGATCGCGCCGTCGGGACGCACGAGATACGCGAATCCGGTCTCGCCGATCCGGTAAGCGGCAATGCCCTTCGCGAGCGCATCGACGGACAGGCTCATACTGGCCGCGCCGACCGGCACGCCGTCGAGTTCGACGCGGCTGTTGATGAACATCATGTAGCCGCCGACGGTCACCTCGTGATCCATGTTCACGTCGAACGCCTTGCCGGACGACAGGAAACTGGTCAGCCACTGATCCTTGTCGGTGACCTTCCGCTGCAGGCCGGCTTCGTTGTAGTAGTTGCCGCTCTTCACCGACACCCACTGCACGGACGCCGCCTTCTGCTCGTCCTTCACGTTCTTCGCGAGCTGGATCCAGTTGCGCGTGCCGGCATCGGGTTCGCCGTCGGCTTCCCATTGCAGCAGGAACGCATCGCGCGCGAGAATGCGCGACGCGGCGATCGGCCCGGCCATCTGACGCTGCACGTCAGCGCGAATGCCGCTCACTGCCGTCGGCAACTCTTCGCGGACGACGCGGTCACGCACCGCGTTGCCGATCAGGCGGATGCTCAGTCCGCTCGAAATCGCGACGAACACGAGCAGGCAACTCGTCATGCTGAGAATCAGCTTGTTCTGAATGGAAAGCTTGCGCCAGAAATGCATGGGAACCCTCGGTAACCGCTCGGTCTGAGCCAGTTTGAGTTATCGGCATGCACGCACAGAAGCGCATCGCAGATTTCAGATGTCGATCATGCGAGATTTGTTATGTCGTTGACAGGCGGGCATATGCGGCCGCCTATACGTGCACGATCAGCGTGCATCAATACGCAACGAAGATCGTCACGCGCCGGTTCCGCGCTCGCGCGGCGGCATCGTCGCCCGTCACGAGCGGCTGCGTATCGGCCCGCCCGATCGCCGCGAGGCGGTGCGGTGCCACACCGCGCTCGGCCAGGTAGCGCACGACGCTCCCCGCGCGCGCCGACGAAAGCTCCCAGTTCGATTCGTATTTCGCGGTCGCGATCGGCACGTTATCCGTATGCCCTTCGACGAGAATGTCGCCGGTCGCATGCTCGCTCAGTGCCTGCGCGATCTGGTTCAGCACCTGCGACGAATCGGGCAGCAAGCGTGCATCTCCGACGTTGAACAGGATCTTCGCGTCGATGCCGATCTCGACGCCGTGCGGCGCCTTCACCAGCGAGATCCGGCCATTCGCCTTCAACTTGTCGAGCAACGCGAGCCAGGCCGGCGCGCGCTCGGGCACGGCGGCACTCGCAGCGCCACCGGCGTGTCGAGCGAGCGTCTGGTATCGCGCATCGAGCGCGTTGTATTTCGCGAGCTGGAGCACATACAGCGCGAGAAACAGCACCATCAGCGTCGTTATCAGATCCGCGTATGAAATCAGCCAGCGCCCGGAGTGCGCGCCTTCGGCTTCATCGTCGTCGCGATCGGCGGTAGCCGCGCCGTCAGTTCGGGCTGTCATGCCGAAGATCCCTGTTCGTCGTACCGCATACGCTGCACATCACGCGAGCGACTCGGCCGCACGCCCGCGCACATCACCGGTCAGCCGCGTTTCGATCGTATGCGGCGACTCCTTGCGCGAGATCGCCAGCAATCCGTCGAGATACAGCTTGCGAAACCGCAGTTCGCTATCGATCTGCGCGCGCAGCTTGCCGTAAAGCGGCAGAAACACGAGGTTCGCAAACGCCAGCCCATAAAGCGTCGCAATGAACGCAACCGCGATGCCCGGCCCGAGTTGCGCCGGTTCGAGAATATGGCTCGTCACCTGAACGAGCCCGAGCACCGATCCGAGAATGCCGAACGTCGGCGCATAACCGCCGGCCTGCTGCCATACGCGCACGGCGGCCAGCCGGCTGCGCTCGTATGCATCGAGTTCGCGCTGCAATGCATCCTCGAGCACGGCGGTCGACACGCCGTTCGCCAGCAGTTCGAGCCCGCGGCGCGCGAACGGATGGATGCCGCTCACGTCCATCGATTCGAACGCAAGCAGCCCGTCGAGCTTCGCGCGGTCGCCCCATTCGAGCAGGTCGGACAGGTGCTTGCGATCGACCTCTCTCGCACGCACGAACGCGAGCCGCAACTGCCTCACCGCGTCGAAGAACCGCGCCGAGGTGTTCTGGATCATCACCGCGCCGAGCGTGCCGCCGAGCACGATGACGAGCGCCTCGAACTGGAACAGCATCGAAAAATGCCCGCCTTCCAGCGCGAAACCGAACACGATCGCCGCGCCGCCCAGCACCACACCGGCCAAGGTCAACAGATCCATACGCCTCCCCGTGTCACGCATCCGACGCCACGGACGCCGGGCCCGTCGCCTTGGCCGCGCGCACGGCATCCAGCACGCGCTGCTCGATATCCTCGATCTCGATCGGATCGAGCTTGAGCTCGCGGCGCATCACCCACGACACCTCGTTGCGCCGCGCCTCGGTCATCACGGAAAACAGCTTGTCGGCCACCGCGCGATCGTCGAGGTTCGCGATCAGCTTCGCGAGATCGTACGTATCGAACGTGCTGATCACGTCGAACAGCGTGCGCTGGTCGACCCACACGAGATCCTCGAGCGCGCGCACGTCGCCGCCGCGACGCGCGTTGCGCCGCGAGAAGTACGCAACGCCCTTTTGCTCGACGTAACTGAGCACCTTCGATTTGCGGAACGCGAACACCTCGTCGGCGATCTCGCCGTTCGACAGCTTGTTGAGCAACAGCGTCTTCTCGACGCCGATCAGCGATTCGAGATCGGCCAGTTCGATAAGCTCGAGTTCGCTGTTGATCGACAAGTCGAGATCGTGGTCCGCGACCTGCTGCGCGCGATCGATCACGCGCGCGGCATCGAACGTGACGACCTGGCGCGCATCCGACGAAGCAGCATAGTCGGCTGCACCGCCGACGTGGTCGGCCTGCGCGGCTTCGATCGTGACGAGATTGAGCTTCTCCATGCGCCGCAGCATCGCGAGCACGTGCGGCCGCGAATGGCCGGCAATCGCGCGGCATTTGCGGATCACTTCGGCGAGCGGCACCGAGGTTTCGGTCGCATGAGCCTGCATCGGCCTGCGCGCCCACCCGTCGCCGGATTCGCGCGCATCGGCGCCGGCCATCAGCGACAGCACATGCGCATACGACAGCACGCCGGGCATGAAGTCCGCATGCGTGTAGGTTGCGAGCTGGTCGTCCTTGCGCTTCACGCGCCGGATCATCGTTCGCACGATATGGCGCAGCAGCGCGGACACGCGCTCGATTTCTTCATCGAGCATGCCGGCCGGCACGACCGTGAGCTGACAGAACGAAAGCGCCTTCGCGGTATGGGCGCGCGGCTCGGCGGCGAGCAGCGCCGATTCGCCGAAGAACTCGCCGCGGCCGAGCGTCGCGACGATGACGCGCTTGTCGTCGCACCGCGTGGACAGCTCGACCTTGCCGTCGGTGATCAGAAAGATCACGGGCTCGCCCGCGAAGCCCTCCGAGTAAATGATTTCTCCGGGCGCCGCTGTACGCGTCCACGATTGCTGACGATTCACGTCGATTCCCCTGCTGCGCTGAATGTTGCAGACTGCGCGCCGCACGTCGAAAGCATGCGTGTCGCGAGTCGTCCCCGTGACTCGTTTACGTCATCGGGCTCAACATCCTTTAGGGAATTCGCACTCGGTTTAACCCGGAATCAAGGTAAAACGTTTGCGGATTGCGCGGCTGCATCGAGAATCCAATTTCGATGCCTGCGCGTGTAGTGCAATTGAAAGCAGGCCGCGATCGCGCGCATCAAAACTCCATGTCGAGTTCGTCGATGTCTTCCTGCTCCGCCTTCGCCGCGTCGATCCACTCGGCGACGAACGGATGCGCGAGCACACGCATGCAGTACTCGGCGATATCCGGTTCCAGCTTCACGTCGTAGGTCAGGAAGCGCGTGACGACCGGCGCATACATCGCGTCGGCGATACCGATCTCCGCGCCGAACAGCCACGGCCCGCCATACGCGGCCAGACACTCGTGCCAGATCGTCACGATCCGCTGGATGTCGTGCTGCGCGCGCGACCAGATCCGGAAGCCGGGGAAATGCGCGCGCAGGTTCATCGGCAGCGCGGATCGCAACGCGCTGAAACCGGAATGCATCTCGCCGCAGATCGACCGGCAATGCGCTCGCGCATGCCGGTCTTCCGGCAGCAGCCGCGCCTGCGGCCGGATTTCGTTCAGGTATTCGGCGATCGCGAGCGTATCCCACACCTTGTTGCCGTCGTGCGTCAGGCACGGCACGAGAATCGACGGCGACAGCAGCAGCAGCTCCGCGCGCGACGCGGCATCGATCGGTACGCTGACGGTGTCGAACGCCAGGCCGCTCAGCTTCGCGAGCAGCCAGCCGCGCATCGACCACGACGAGTAATTGCGGCTGCTGATGGTCAGCGTCGTCTGTCCGGTTGATTCCATGTCGCTCCCCTGCTGAAAGCCGTTCGTGCCCCTGCACCGAAAGCGGACGCCGCACCCGTCACCCGCACCACGCGCGTGCGGCGCATTCGCCGAACTGGCGCAGCGCCGCACCGTGTCGCGGCACGCGCCGCTCGCGACGACCGGCGCGGCAACGCATTGCGTTCGGCCGACGGTCGTGGCGTGCCGCCCAAGCCACCGCGCTCCCTGACCACGTGCAACGTGCGTGCCAGCCGCATGCTGGCACACGGCTTGCCTCGTTCAATACAACGCAGCGCAACGAGCGACGGTCATGAACCTGTTTGCCTATCCGTTTTACCAATGGTCTGCCGAATGCCTGCGCCCGGCGCGCGCATGGGCTGCGACGACGCGCGCGACGATGTCGCTGTGGCCCCCAACTACGTCAACACCGACGGGCCGCATGCTCGACGCGCTGTGCGAACTGCTCGAATGCTGCGCGTTCTCGCACCGGCGTCCGCCGTTCGGAATCGCGTCGATCGTCGTCGACGGAGAAACGGTGCCGATCGTCGAGGAGGCGGCCGCGGCCACGCCGTTCGGCACGCTGCTGCATTTCCGCAAGGCGCGGCCGGTCGCGCGCCAGCCGCGCGTGCTGATCGTCGCGCCGATGTCCGGGCATTTCGCGACACTGCTGCGCGGTACGGTGCACACGATGCTGGCCGACCACGACGTGTACATCACCGACTGGCACAACCCGCGCGACATCCCGTTGACGGCCGGGCGCTTCGGTTTCGACGAATACGTCACGCACGTGATCGACTTCATCCGCCAGATCGGCCCGGACACGCATGTGCTCGCGATCTGCCAGCCGACCGTCGCCGCGCTCGCGGCGGTCGCGCTGATGGCCGCCGGCGGCGATCCGGCGCAGCCCGCGAGCCTGACGCTGATGGCCGGCCCGATCGACTGCCGCGTGAATCCGACGAAGGTCAACGCGCTCGCCACGAGCCAGCCGATCGAATGGTTCGCTAAGAACCTGATCAGCGTCGTGCCAGCCGGCTTCGTCGGTGCGCAGCGGTGCGTGTATCCGGGCTTCGTGCAGGTCGGCGCGTTCATGTCGATGAACCCCGACCGGCATGCGGCGTCGTTCGCCGATCTGTATTACCAGCGCGCGAAAGGCGATCCCGCGAAAGCCGACACGCTGCGGCATTTCTACGACGAATACTTCGCGACGGCCGACCTCACCGCGGAGTTCTATCTGGAAACGGTCGAGAAGGTATTCCAGCAATACGCGCTCGCGCGCGGCGAACTGACGGTCGGCGACACGCTCGTCGAACCGGCGGCGATTCACCGCACCGCGCTATTGACGATCGAAGGCGAGAAGGACGATATCTGCGCGGTGGGCCAGACGGTGGCCGCGCAGGAGCTGTGTTCGGGGTTGCCGTCGTATCTGAAGACGCACCACGTGCAGACGGGCGCGGGCCACTACGGCGTATTCAACGGCAGTCGATGGGAAACGCAGATCTATCCGATCGTGCGCGCGACGATCCACGACAACGAACCGTACGATCGCACCGCGGATGCGGAAGGCGACGCGAACGGCGCGCGCTACGTCACGTTGCGTGCGCTGCTCGATGCGCGCGCAACCGAGCACGATACGGCGACCGAAACATAATCGCATCGTGCGCACTGAACCGGTGCTGCGACGCAACCGCCGGCGTTGCAAATGAATCGCCCCGCCGGGGCGGCGGGGCGTGATTTCGTGCAGCGTTCAGACGACGCGCAAGCGAATGAACTCGCGCGCCCTGCCCGCGTTACGAACAGGCCTTGCCGTGCGACGCGTGGAAGCCCTTCGCCTTCGCATCCGCTTCCGACATGTAGCTGCCGTGCTTCGTCTTGCCGTAGTACTTGTCGGTCGAGCAGTGATAGACCTTCGTGCTGTCGTTGGCCCACACCTTGCCCGCGCCGCCGCCCGGCGCCGCAGCCGCGGTCGTCCCGGCCGCGCTCTTTGCCGGCGCGGTGCCGGATGCCGCGGCAGCGGAAGCCGCCATTGCGGGCGCTGCAGCCGGTGCGCTGGCCGCGGCGGCAGCCGATGCGCCGTACCAGGTCTTCACACCCTTGTGGCCCGCACATGCGCCCTTCTTCGACGCGCCCGAGTAGAACGAACCGTCCTTGCACAGACCGGTCGTGCCAGCCGGCGCGCTGGCCGGAACCTGCGCGAACGCACCGATCGACATACCCATGCCGGCGACCAGCGCGGCGATCAACATCGTCTTTTTCATAGCCCTCTCCTGATTGGCCTGAATGGTGAAAGCGTCCCGGGCATCACCGGGGAAAGCCACGGTTACCGCACCCAGCGGCACACGCGATGATGGTGATGATCGAAATGGCACACGCGGTGCGAATGTGCTTCGGCAAGCGCCGGAATGAAAACGGCGCAAGCCAGTGCGCTAGCCGTCAGGATCTTCGCGATACGATTCATGGAACGCTCCCGGGTAGGTCAGCCGGTGATTCGGCTGGTACCTCCTTAACGCCGGCCGTCGACATGCCGTGCACCGCGCCCACGCGCAATTGACGATCTTTGACATCGCAGCGCCGCCACCGCATCGAAGCTGACGAATGTCTTTCTTTTCTTTCCGGATCTTCAGCTTCGCAACCATTCGGAATTCGAAAGAATGTGTCGAAGGGGAAAGCAGATCGCAGGTGACATCGGAGCACACGGAAGCTTCCGTGGAACGCTCAACGAAAAAGCCGCCCCAAGGCGGTTTGATGCAAGCGTGCGCACAATGCGCGCGTCGGGAAACCGGGCAGCTACGCGCCCGTCTCGCCCCACGGCGTCGGCGGCGGCACGGCGCAAGGCCCTTCGACATCGATCGACTTGAAATCGGCGGGCCCGACGATCTCCAGATACTCCATGTCCGGCGAGTAGTCGAACAGGTAGTGGACGATCCCCGGCGCCTGATGCACGCAGTCGCCGGCGGCAACCAGTGTTTCCTGTTCGCCGTACATGAAGCGCGCCCAGCCCTTCAGCATGATCACGATATGGAACTCGGCCTCGTGACGGTGCCAGCCGGTGCCCGCCGCCGGTGCATGATTCGCGCGGACGAGTTGAGCGACGACTTTGCCGTTCGTCGCGGCCGCGATGCCGAGATCGCGATACAGGAAGAAGTCGCGCAGGCCGTCGCCCCGATACGCGGTGTCCTGCGGCTTCACGTGGGAAAAGGCGGTGGTGGTCGGTGTGCTCATCTTGGTGCTCCTTCATCGAAAGGATCACGCCTGACAAGCATTTAGCGTTCCAGTCTGCGACGGCGCGAAGCCGTGCCGGTTACCGCTCGTGCGTGTCGCGCAGCGCGCCTTCGACGGACGGGCTCGCGCAACTGTCAGCGTACTTCAATCTCCGCATCGCCCGTGACGCCATTGCGGTTTCACGGGCGATGCGCAACGCTGCTGCTTACTTACTTCAACCGCCCCGACAGGAACTGCCCGAGCCGCTCGCTCTTCGGATTGACGAGAATCTCCTGCGGATCGCCCTCTTCCTCGATCTTCCCCTGATGCAGGAAGATCACATGATTCGACACGTTGCGCGCGAAGCCCATCTCATGCGTGACGACGACCATCGTGCGGCCTTCCTCGGCCAGCTTCTGCATCACCTTCAACACTTCGCCGACGAGTTCCGGATCGAGCGCGGAAGTCGGCTCGTCGAACAGCATCACCTCGGGCTCCATCGCGAGCGCACGCGCGATCGCGACGCGCTGCTGCTGGCCGCCCGACAGGTGCGACGGATACATGCCCTCGACGCGCGGCGCGAGACCGACCTTCTCCAGATACTTGCGCGCGCGCTCGACCGCTGCTTCCTTGCCGATTCCGAGCACGGCCATCGGCGCCTCGATCACGTTCTCGAGCACCGTCATGTGCGACCACAGGTTGAAGTGCTGGAACACCATCGCGAGCTTCGTGCGCATCCGCTGCAGCTGCTTCTGGTCGGCCACGCGCAGCGAGCCGCTGCGGTCGCGCGTGGTCTCGATCGGCTCGCTGCCGATCGTGATCTGCCCCGAGCACGGCTGCTCGAGGAAGTTGATGCAGCGCAGGAACGTGCTCTTGCCGGAGCCGCTC
>Ga0207695_10002329_pt1 | contig 28298 bp, 24 predicted proteins | sample KBSC54metaG_FD_184354 | JGI IMG/M metagenome (GOLD analysis project Ga0207695, IMG submission 184354) | Corn rhizosphere microbial communities from Kellogg Biological Station, Michigan, USA - KBS C5-4 metaG (SPAdes) (version 2) | ecosystem: Host-associated > Plants > Roots > Rhizosphere > Soil...
CCGTCCACCCGCACCGGCGCAAAGCCCGGCGGCAGCGCGCCGCTGGCCATCACGTGTTCGGCGCCCAGCGTGTGCAGCGAAGAGTCGAAGTTGACCAGCGAGCCGCAGGTCACTTTGACCGCGCTGATGGTCAGCCGGACACCGTCGGACTTGTCATTCAGATAATCGAAGTCGACGTATTTGTTGAGCGTGGCACGCAGCTCCTCCGTGTTGTAGAAGCTGGCTTCCTCGGGTGGGACGGGCAGGCCGATGGCAAAGGGATTGAACGGCCGCGGTGTGAAAAAGCCCGGCACGCCCCGCGCGAAGGTGTCCATCGTGGTGGCCCAGGTCATCAACTGACGAGTGGCGTCGGGCACCGCGCGCAGGTCGATGGCGTCGTCATGCGACACGCTTTCCCAGAAGGCGCGCAGGCGCGGGATGCGGTCTTCACGGCGGTTGCCGGCGATGATGGCGGCATTGATCGCGCCGATTGAGGTACCGACCACCCAATCGGGCGTCAGGTCGTGTTCATGCAAGGCCTGGTAGACGCCGGCCTGGTAGGCGCCCAGCGCGCCGCCGCCTTGCAGCACCAGCGCAATGCGCGGCTTGGGCGAGGAGGAGCGCGGCGAGGAAGAGCGTATAGAAGCGGGACTACTGGCGTCGGGTTTGCGTCGCATCGGGATCCTTGCGGTGAGAGTACGGAAGACTGCGTGCCGCAAAGATCGTTCCGCGGCTCGTCTTGCAAAAATCATACGCCACAAATGCGACGGGCGCGCTACGGATGGCGGATCGGGATCAGGCGCCCTGGCCGGCCCGCGCCTGGCGCCAGGCGTCGAGCAGCTGGCGCGGCTCCTTGCCGATGACGTCGGCGGCGATGCTGTGCAAATGTTCGATGATCATCACGGCGTAGACGTCGGCCAGCGCATTGACTTCAGGCGACAGCGCGCATTCCTCGCCGGTGGCGGGGCGCTGGATGCGCCAGTAGTTGATTGCTTCTTCCAGTTCCGTCAGGGAAATAGTGGGTTCGTTCATGCCGGTCATTGTACGCCCGCCGCCGGCCGGCTCAAAAACACAGCGCGATGCGGTTGGCGACGTCGAAGATGAAATCCGGTCGCAGATAGGCGAGGAAGGTCGCGCCCAGCACCACGCCCAGCGCCGCCAGAACGACGAATCGCTTGACGCGCGGACGGAGGAGGGCGTTCATGGCGCGAGAACCTTAAGATGCCGCCAGCGGCGCGCGCCGGATGGCCTTTTCACTGATCGGCAGGTTCATCACGGTGGCGAACAGGCCGAGCCCGATGGTGATCATCCAGACCGTGTTGTAGCTGCCTTCGCGGGTGAAAACGTAACCTCCCAGCCAGACGCCCAGGAAGCTGCCGACCTGATGCGACAGGAACACGAAGCCCGACAGCATCGACAGATGCTTGAGCCCGAAAATGCCGGCGATGATGCCGTTGGTCAGCGGCACCGTCGATAGCCACAGCAGGCCCATCGCCGCCGAGAAGATATACACCGACCACGGCGACAGCGGCGCCAGCAGGAACAGGCTGATGGCAATGGTGCGCGAAAGATAAATGGTCGACAGCAGGTAACGCTTGGGCAGGAAGCCGCCCAGCTTGCCGGCGTAATACGAACCGAAGATGTTGAACAGGCCGATCAGCGCCAGCGCCGCCACCGCGATATTGGGATCCATCAAGCCCTTGTCCTTGAGGTAGGACGGCAGATGCGCGCCGATGAACACCACCTGGAAGCCGCACACGAAATAGCCGGCGATCAGGAACTGGAACGGCCGGTACGCGAATGCCTCGCGCGTGGCCTCCCAGATGCTTTGCTCATGCTTGCCGCTGTGCACCAGCCTCGGCTCGCGCAGGCGGAACGCCATCGGCACCATCACCGCCACCACTAACGCCGCCAGCCAGTAGAACGCCTGCTGCCAGCCTGTCACCGAAATCAATTGTTGTTCGACCGGCATCATCACGAACTGCCCGAAGGAACCCGCCGCCGACGAAATCCCGAACGCCAGCGAGCGCTTTTCCGGCGGAGCGCTGCGTCCGACGATACCGCTGATCGCACCGAAGGCAGTGCATGACAATGCCGCGCCGATCAGCACGCCGGAGCCGACCGCGAACAGCATCGGCTGATCGACCAGCGCCATCCACAGCAAGCCGGCCATGTACAGCAGCGCGCCGAAGACGATCACGCGCGCCGTGCCGTAGCGATCCGCCGCCATGCCGGCGAAGGGACCGAACACGCCCCACATCAGATTTTGCAAGGCGATCGCCAGCGAGAAGGTTTCGCGCGTCCAGCCGTGCGCCTGCGAAATCGGCTGCAACCAGAAACCGAGGCCGTGACGTACGCCCATGGCCAGCGTCAGCACCAGGCCGCTGGCGAGGAGGACGGTCTTGAAATCGGGCGCGCGTTCGGAATGGAACATGGTGTCGTCTCTTGGTGATCTGTTATTGAAATAATTTCGACAGTTTAGCGTAAGGATTCGGTCGTCGCCGGACGCCTCCCTTTTTAGCAAACGATAAAAATACCGACACTCGACGCGGTCTGTGCCGACGACTTTCGAGCGCCTGATTGGCATCCTTCAAGGAAACCGAAATATCTGCAAGATCCGACCCAAAAGCATTGCCTCGTCCCACGCCGGAAAACTATATTCGCAGCCCCGATCACCGCATCGCGATGTCCGTTTGCAGCAGCCCGCCCGCATTCCCGCCAGTCAGCCAGTCACTTCCCAGCAGCGCGCCATCCGTCCGAGCGTGGTCGGTTCTGATCGTCACTCACTACTGGGATTTCCATGTCTATCTACATCAAGAGCAAGAAACACGGCGCCACCGGCCGTCTGGTCAATCTACGTTCGTCACTGGCGGTATCGACGCTGGCGCTGGCCGCGCCATTTAACGTCGCCGCAGAAAGTCTGCCCGAGGTCAACGTCAACGAGCGCAACGAATCCTACAAGGCCGAGCGCGTCAGCTCGCCCAAGTTCACGCAGCCGCTGGTCGACACCACGCAGACCATTACCATCATCAAGAAGGAATTGCTGCAATCGCAACTGGCGACCACGCTGACCGAAGCCTTGCAGAACAGCGCCGGCGTCGGCACCTTCAGCACCGGGGAAAACGGCAGCACCGCCACCGGCGACTCGATCTTCATGCGCGGCTTCAGCACCGCCAACAGCATCTTCGTCGACAACATCCGCGACCTCGGCGGCGTGTCGCGCGACCTGTTCAACATCGAGCAGGTCGAAGTGGTCAAGGGACCCGCCGGCGCCGACAACGGCCGCGGCGCACCGACCGGCTACATCAACATGGTGACCAAGCAACCGATGCTGGAGAACGCCTATTCCGGCAGCGTCACTTACGGCACCGGCGACCAGAAGCGCATCACCGCCGATCTCAACCGGCATGTCGACGGGCTCAACGGCGCGGCGTTCCGACTCAATCTGCTCAAACAGGACAGCGGCGTCCCCGGCCGCGACCGCGTGCAAAACAATCGCTGGGGCGTGGCGCCATCGTTCGCCTTCGGCCTTGGTACGCCGACGCGGGTCGTCTTCAGCTATCTGCACCTGGACCGCGACAACGTGCCCGACACGGGTTTGCCGACTATCGGCACGCCGGGCTTCTTCAACGCCACTACCGCCGGCAAGAATGCACCGCCGGTGGCGCGCAGCAATTACTACGGCCTGGCCTCGGACTACGACAAGAGCACCAGCGACATGTTCACCGCCCGTATCGAACATGACGTTAACCCTGGCCTTAGCATCCGCAACACCACGCGCTACGGCAAAACGAAACAGAACTCGCTGATGGCGGCGCCGTACATCGTCGACGGCAGTAACGTCAATCCAGCCAACTGGACGGTGTCGCGCATCCTGCAAATCGTCGATCGGGAAAACGAAATCCTGACCAACCAGACCAACGCGGTGATCAAATTCGAGACCGGCAACCTCAAGCACGCAGTCACGACCGGCATCGAGGTCATCCGTGAAAAGCAGGCCAGCATCGGCTACGGTGGCACAGGTCTGAATGCAGTCGCGGCCTCCAATGTCTATGCGCCCAATCCCAACGCGCCGGCCAGCGGCAATCCGGTATTGAACGGTACGCGCGTCGATGGCAGCACCAACACCATCGGCGTCTATCTGTTCGACACGCTGGAGCTCAGTCCGGCCTTCCAGATCAACGCAGGTATTCGTCTGGATCGCTACAGCACCGACTACAGCAGCATCGCGTTGTCCACCCTCGCCAGCAATCCCGGCTTGCCGGTCGGAACGCTGGTGCCGACTACGCTGAGCAAATCCGATACCTTGCTCAACTGGAAAATCGGCGCCCTGTACAAGCCGGCACCCAACGGCAGCATCTATATCGCTTATGCGACCTCGCAGCAGCCGCCCGGCGGCGCCGCGTTTGCACTGAGCAGCAGCGGCGCCAGCGCCGACAACCCCAACTTCGCGCCGCAAAAAACCAGCACCACGGAAATCGGCAGCAAATGGGAAGTGTTCGACAAGAAGCTGTTGCTCGCGGCGGCATTGTTTCGCACCGAAGTCAGCAATGAAGTCAAACAGGATCCGGTCACCACCACGCTCTATACGCAAACCGGCAAGAAGCGCGTCGACGGCATCGAGCTTTCGGCCTCGGGAGAAGTCACGCGCGCCTGGTCGGTTAACGCCAGCGCTGCGCTGATGAACGCCAAGATCATCAGCGGCACCACCAACCCGGCTGCGACTTCGAATCAGAACAATGCCGCCATGAGCTTCTCACCGAAAAAGACCCTGACGTTGTGGACTACCTACCTGCTGCCGTCCGGTTTCACCGTCGGCGGCGGCGTGCGTTACGTCGACACCATCGCGCGCACCGCCAGCACCACCATCAGCGGCGCCACGAATACGCCGTATGCGCAGAGCTACTGGGTGACCGACGCCATGGCCGCGTATCAGTTCAGCAAGAACGCCAGCCTGCAGCTGAATCTGTACAACCTGGCCAACCAGCGTTACGCCGCTTCCATCAACAACAGCGGTGCGCGTTACATCCCCGGCACGGAACGTTCGGCCAAGCTGAGTCTGAACCTGGCGTATTGATCCGTCGATTCGTTTCAGGAACAACAACCCCGCCGGCGACGGCGGGGTTTGTCATTCACTTGACCGATTCCTTTTAATCCCTGTTTTCTTTCTCCCTATATAGGAGCACACCGTGCTGCTGCACATCCCACAAATTCTCACACCGGAGCAGGTCGTCCTGATCCGCAAGCAACTCGACGCCGCCGACTGGACCGATGGCCGCGCCACGGTCGGCTCGCAAGGTGCGCGCGTCAAGCGCAACCGGCAGTTGCCTGAACAGTCCGCCATTGGCAGGGAACTGGCGCGCATCGTGATGACGGCGCTGGCCGCCAACCCAACCTTCTTCGCCGCCGCCTTGCCGGCGCGCACCATGCCGCCGCTGTTCAACCGCTATGAAGGCGGCGAGCAATACGGCGTGCATATCGACGGCGCCGTGCGTGCTGTCCCCGGCGCCGATTGTCAATTGCGCACCGACGTCTCGTCGACGCTGTTCCTGAGCGACCCGGAAGACTACGACGGCGGCGAACTGGTGGTGCATGACACCTACGGCGCACATGAGGTCAAACTGCCGGCCGGCGACCTCATCCTTTATCCATCCAGCAGTCGCCACGAAGTCACCGCCGTCACGCGCGGTTGCCGCGTGAGTGCTTTCTTCTGGACTCAAAGCATGATCCGCGACGACCAGCGTCGCGGCATGCTGTACGAACTGGATCAGGCCATCCACGCGTTGCGGCTGAGGCATGGCGACAGCGATGAAACCGTGCTGCTGGCGGGCCACTATCACAACCTGTTGCGGCTCTGGGCCGAGACCTGATCAACTGAACACTGACCGCGCGGTCGGTCAAATCAGCATGATGGCGCGCGTGTTCATGCGATTTCCGAACTAAGAAATGCGAAATGCTTCGTTCTGCAAAAACACGGATTTTGATTTAATGGCCCATCATTAATCTTGTCTGCGCTCGCCGCGCTCTGTGCAATTTTCTGCGGCGCGGTCAATCTCGCGGAGCCATTCCATCATGTCAGCGGTCATCGAACAGTCGATCGCGGGCGCAGCCGTCTCTACTTCCCGTGCGCCGGCGCACCGCATACTCAGTGAAACCGAAGCCCTCGACACCGCGCGCAAGCTGGCGCAGGAATTCGCCGTCGAGGCGGCCGAACGCGATCAGCAGAGACGCCTGCCGCATGCCGAGATCGAGCGATTTTCTGCCAGCGGATTGTGGGCGATCACCGTGCCCAAGGCCTACGGCGGCATCGGCGCCTCGTGGGTGACGCTGGCCGAAGTGGTCAGGATCATCTCGGCCGCCGATCCATCCATCGGCCAGATTCCGCAAAACCATTTTGGTATCCTCAACGTGCTGGCGCAGACCGCCACGGAAAGCCAGAAGCATTACTTCTACGGTGAAGTCCTGAACGGCGCGCGCTTCGGCAACGCCGGTCCGGAGCGCACCAGCAAGAACGTGCTCGACATCCGTACACGCATCACCAAGGATCCCGGCGGCGCCGACTATCTACTCAATGGCACGCGCTTCTATTCCACCGGCGCACTGTACGCCGACTGGGTGCCGACGCGCGCCCTCGACGACGACGGCAAGAGCGTGTTCGTGTTTGCCGAACGCCATGCGCCGGGCCTGAGCGTGGTCGACGACTGGTCCGGATTCGGCCAGCGCACCACCGCCAGCGGCACCGTGATTTTCGACAACGTGCGCGTGTCCGCCGGGCACGTCGTGCCGCTGCACCAGCTGGCCGAACAAGCCAACAATATCGGTCCGGTGGCGCAACTGATCCAGGCCGCCATCGATGCCGGCATCGCGCAGGCGGCAGTGGACGATGCGGTCGCCTTCATCCGTCAGCGCTCGCGTCCGTGGGCCGACAGCGGCGTCGCGCGCGCCGGCGACGATCCGCTCACCATCAACCAGATCGGCGACCTCAAGATCCGCTTGCACGCCGCCGAGGCCTTGCTCGAACGCGCCGCGCGCACGCTCGATAACTCGCCGCTGCCGATCAGCTACGAGCAGATGGCGCAGGCCTCGGTTGCCGTGGCGGAAGCGAAAGTACTGACGACAGAGATTGCGCTGCACGCCAGCGAAAAACTGTTCGAGCTGGCCGGCACGCAATCCACGCTGTCCGCGCACGATCTTGACCGCCACTGGCGCAATGCGCGCGTGCACACGCTGCACGATCCGGTGCGCTGGAAGTACCACGCCGTTGGCAACTACTACCTCAACGACACGCCGCCACCCCGTCATAACTGGTCTTGACCCGACTTCAGAATATCTCCACGAAAGCATCGCCATGAGCCAATCCGCTACCGCTATTGCCGCAGCAATCTCCACGGAACACGCAACCGAACCGCGCGTCGTCGCGCGCATCCGCGACGACGCCGAAGCGTTGGCCGTCGCCCGCAAGCTGGCGGGCGAGCTGGCGCGCGAAGCGTCGCTGCGCGACCGCGAACGTCGCCTGCCGTGGGCCGAACTGGACCGCTACGTGCGCTCCGGCCTGTGGGGCATCTCGGTGCCGAAGGAGTACGGCGGTGCCGACGTCTCCTATGTCACGCTGGCCCAGGTCACCGCCATCATCTCCGAAGCCGACGGCTCGCTCGGCCAGATTCCGCAAAACCATTTCTACGCAGTCGAAATCATCCGCGTCAACGGCAGCGAGGCGCAGAAGCGTTTCTACTTCGAGCGCGTGCTGCAGGGCGACCGTTTCGGCAACGCGCTGGCGGAGATCGGCACCAAGAATTCCGCCGAGCGCAAGACGCGCCTGACCAAGGACGGCGCCGACTACCGCATCAACGGCCGCAAGTTCTACGCCACCGGCGCGTTGTACGCCGACTGGGTGCCGACTTCGGCCATCGATGACGACGGCGTACAGCAACTGGCGCTGGTGCCGCGCAATGCACAGGGACTGAGCATCGTCGACGACTGGTCCGGCTTTGGCCAGCGCACCACCGGCAGCGGCTCGGCGATCTTCGGCAACGTCCGTGTAGACGGCGGCGCGGTGCTGGGATTCCAGGCCTCGTTCGATCGTCCGACCACGGTCGGTCCGCTGGCGCAATTGCTGCACGCGGCCATCGACCTCGGCATCGCGCGCGCTGCCTACGCCGATCTGATCAGCTTCGTCTCGACGCGTTCGCGTCCGTGGATCGACAGCGGCGTCGAGCGCGCCGGCGACGATCCGCTGACGATTCGTGAAGTCGGCGATCTCACCGTGCAACTGCATGCGGCCGAAGCGCTGGTGGATCGCGCCGGCGCCAAGGTTGACATCGCGGCGGCCGATTCCAACGCCGACACCGTCGCGGCGGCATCGATCGCGGTGGCCGAATCGCGCGTGCTCACCAACAATGTCTCGCTGGCCGCCGGCAGCAAGCTGTTCGAACTGGCCGGCACGCAGTCGACGCTGGCGGAGAACAACCTCGACCGCCACTGGCGCAATGCGCGCACCCACACGCTGCACGATCCGGTGCGCTGGAAGTACCACGCCATCGGCAACTACTACCTCAACGACAAGAAGCCGCCGCGTCACGGCGCGCTCTGATTGTTTGATCTTGAATTCCTCGTCCTCACAACAACAAAAGACTTCCATGCGCAATCGTTTCATCTCCGCCTTGATCCCGGGTTTGCTGGCAGCTGCCTTGCCGTTGCTGGCGGCTGCACAAACCGCCGCGCAAACACCAAAAGCCGGCGGCACCCTGGTCGCCATCGTCCAGCCCGAACCGGTCACGCTGACCGGCGCGGTCAACACCGCGCAGCCGACTTCGCTGATCGCTACCAATGTCTACGACGGCCTGCTGTCCTACGACAACGACCTCAAGCCGCACGGCCAGCTGGCCGAAAGCTGGGAAGTGTCGAAGGACGGCCTCGCCATCACCTTCCACCTGCGCCGTGGCGTCAAGTGGCACGACGGCAAACCGTTCACCTCGGCCGACGTCAAATGGTCGGTGGAAAACGTCTGGAAAACCATCCACCCGCGCAACAAGGCCATCCTGGTCAACCTGACCCAGGTCGATGCGCCGGATGCCAACACCGCCATCTTCCGCTTCACCAAGCCCTCGCTGGCGCTGCTGTCGACGCTCAATTCCTGGGGCGCGCCGGTGCTGCCCAAGCATCTGTATGAAGGCACCGACGTGCTGAACAATCCGAACAACAACAAGCCCATCGGCACCGGCCCGTTCGTGTTCAAGGAATGGAGCCGCGGCAACTACATCACGCTCGAACGCAATCCGAATTATTGGGACAAGGGCAAGCCTTACCTCGACAAGATCATCTTCAAGGTCGTGCCTGACGCCGGCGCGCGCGCCGCCACGCTGGAAAACGGCGATGCGCAATACGCCGTCTTCAGCCCGGTGCCACCGAAGGAAGCGCAACGCCTGGCCGACTCCGGCAAGGTCAAGGTCGAGACCAACGGCTATCAGTGGTCGTCGCCGGTGCTCTACCTCGACTACAACCTCGGCAACAAATATCTCAAGGATGTGCGTGTACGTCGCGCCATCGCCCACGCGGCCAATCTGGAAGGCCTCAACAAGGTGGTCTGGTACGGCTACGGCAAACCGTCGGTGAGCATCGTGCCGACCACGCTGTCGCAGTTCTTCGACAACACCGTGCCGCGCTATCCGTACGACACCAGGAAGGCCGAGGCACTCCTCGATGAAGCCGGCTTCCCGCGCGGCGCCGACGGCGTGCGCTTCACCATCAGCAACGACTACCTGCCGTACGGCGACGACTATCGCCGCACCGCCGAGTACCTGAAGCAATCACTCAAACGCGTCGGCATTGACGTCAACATCCGCAGCCAGGACACCGCCGCCTTCACCAAGCGCGTCTACGGCGACCGCGACTTCGACACGGCGATCACCTGGAACGCGTCCTTCCCCGATCCGCAGATCGGACTGACGCGCATGTACTGGTCCGGCTGGGTCGGCAAGAACATCCCGTGGACCAACAGCTCCGGCTACAGCAATCCGGAAGTCGATCGCGTGATCGAACAGGCGCAAGGCGCCGCCACGCAAGCCGAACGCATTGCGCTGTTCAAGAAATTCCAGCAGATCACGCAGACCGAATTGCCGACCTTGCCGCTGATCGAGCTGCACTTCTTCACCGTGCATTCGCCGCGTCTCAAGGGCATCACGCAGGACGGCGACCAGTCGCAGGGTTCGCTGAAAAACGCCTGGCTGGAACCAGCCAACGCCAACCTGGCGAAAGCCGGGCAATAAAAATACCGAGGGAAAACACAACATGCACAAGACCGTATTCAAACTGCTGGCGGCGACCGCCATTACGTTGGCCTTTAGCGCGAACGCCTTTGCGCAGACGCGCGGCGGCACCCTGACCGCGATCATCCAGCCCGAGCCGGTGATCCTGACCTCGGCGCTGAACACCGCGGCGCCGACCGGCTTCTTCAGCGCCAACGTGTTCGACGGCCTGGTGGAATACGACAACGACTTCAAGCTGCGTCCCGCGCTGGCGGAAAGCTGGGACGTCTCCAAAGACAGCAAGACGCTGACCTTCCATCTGCGCAAGGGTGTGAAATGGCATGACGGCAAGCCGTTTACCTCGGCCGACGTCAAGTGGACGCTGGAAAACGTCTGGAAGAAGATCCATCCGCGCAACCAGATCATCTACGGCACCGTCACCGGCGTCGACACGCCGGACGACTACACCGTCATCATCCGCTTCAGCGAACCGTCGCTGGCCGTGCTGAGCTCGCTCAACAGCAATGGCGCGCAAGTGCTGCCCAAGCATCTGTACGAAGGCACCGACATCCTCAACAACCCCTACAACAACAAGCCGGTCGGCACCGGCCCGTTCGTGTTCAAGGAATGGAGCCGCGGCAACTACATCACGCTGGAACGCAATCCGAATTACTGGGATAAAAGCAAGGGCGTGAGCAAGCCTTACCTCGACAAGATCATCTTCAAGGTCGTGCCTGATGCCGGCGCCCGCGCCGCAGCGCTGGAAAAAGGCGAAGCGCAATATGCGCCGTTCTCGCCAGTGCCGCTGAAGTATGCCGAACGCCTCGCCAAGCTGCCCGGCCTCAAGCTGGAAACACGCGGCTATGACTGGATCTCGCCGTGGCTGTTCCTTGACGTCAACGTCGATCGTCCTTACTTCAAGGATGCGCGCGTGCGCCAGGCGCTGGCTTACGCAATCGACCTGAACGCCTTCAACAAGGTGGTCTGGTACGGTTTCGGCAAGCCGGCGGTCAGCCCGGTGGTGTCGACGCTCAAGCAGTTCCACACCGACGACGTGCCGAAATACGGCTACGATCCGAAGAAGGCCGAAGCCCTGCTCGATGAAGCCGGGCTCAAGCGAGGCGCCGACGGCACCCGCCTGCGCATCAACCTCGACTACCTGCCTTACGGCGACGACTACAAGCGCAGCGGCGAATACATCAAGCAAGCACTCAAACGCATCGGCATCGACGTCAACGTCCGTGCACAAGACACGCCGACCTACACCAAGCGCGTCTACGGCGATCGCGACTACGACTTGTCGGTGGTGTGGTTCGCCGGCTTTGCCGATCCGCTGGTGGGGGTGACGCGCGCTTACTGGAGCGATTCGGTCGGCAAGAACATCCCGTGGAGCAATGGCTCCGGTTACCGCAGCGCCGAAGCCGACAAACTGATCGAACAAGCCCAATCCTCGGCCAGCCAGACCGAACGCGTCGCGCTGTTCAAGAAGCTGCAGCAACGCGTGCAGACCGACCTGCCGTCGATCCCGCTGCTTGAGCTGCACTTCTTCACCATCCAGGCGGCCAACCTGAAGGACACCGTTGTCGGCGTCGACCAGATCTACAGCTCGCTCAAGAACGCCTGGTTCGACAGCGCGCCCAAGGTCGCCAACGCGACGCAAGCCGCACCACCACAGGCTGCCAAATGAAAATCCGGAACATCGTCGTGCGCCGCCTGCTGCAACTGGTCAGCGTGGCGCTCGGCGTAACCATCATCAATTTCTTCCTGCTGCAACTGGCGCCGGGCGACGCCGCCCAGGTGCTGGCAGGGGAGGCCGGTGCGGCGACGCCGGAATACATGGCGGCGCTGCGCGCGCAGTTCGGGCTCGACCAGCCGCTGCTGGTGCAGTTCTGGAAGTACATACTCAACCTCGCGCACTTCAATCTCGGCTACTCGTTCCGCCACGGCATGCCGGTGGCGCAACTGATCGGCGAACGCGTGCCGGCGACTTTGCTGCTGATGGGTGCGAGCATTTTGTTCGCGGTCGTTGCCGGCGCCACGCTTGGTGCGATCGCCGCCTACCGCGCGGGGCGCATTGCCGATGTCGTGATTTCGACGCTGGCGCTGGTGTTCTTCGCCACGCCGCTGTTCTGGATCGGCCTGATGCTGGTGGTGGTGTTCTCGGTCTGGCTCGACTGGTTGCCGGTCGGCGGCATGTTCACGATCGAAGCCGGCTACACCGGCTGGAAATACATCCTCGACGTCGCCCGTCACCTGGTATTGCCGGCGGTGACGCTGGGCCTGTTCTACATGGCGGTCTACACGCGCCTGATGCGCGCCACCATGGTCGAAGTGCGGCGCCAGGATTTCGTGCGCACCGCTGTCGCCAAGGGCGCACGGCCGCCGCGCGTGCTGTTCGCGCATGTGCTGAGGAATGCCTTGCTGCCGCTGGTCACCATGCTGGGCGTGCAAGTCAGCTCCATCATCGGCGGCGCAGTGCTGGTAGAGACCGTGTTCTCGTGGCCGGGCCTGGGACGGCTGGCGTTCGAGGCTCTGTTCCAGCGCGACTTCAATCTGCTGCTCGGCATCCTGCTGTGCAGCTCCATCGTCGTGATCGTGGTGAACTGGGTGGTCGACTTCGTCTATACCCGTCTCGATCCGCGCATCCGTTTTGCCTGAGTAGTCTGACTAAGCTGAAAGTGAATCTGCAATGAGCGAACTTGTTTCCACGCTGGCGATTACTCCGGTCACTACCGTCGACGCACCTGCCAGCCTGATCGCCGCACCGACCACGCGCGGCTGGTTCGCGCGGCTGCTGCGCTCGCCGTCGGCGCTGATCGGCGGCGTGCTGTTGTTGCTGGTGGTGCTGATGGCGCTGTCGTCGCCCTTGCTGTTTCCGGGCGATCCGCTGGACATGGTGGCCGAGCCTTTCCTGCATCCCGGCGTCGACGCTGCACATTTGCTCGGCAGCGACATGCTCGGCCGCGATTTGTTGAGCGGCATCTTCCACGGCGCGCGCGTGTCGTTGCTGATCGCGGTGGTGTCGACCTTGCTTGCCCTGGTGCTGGGCGTCAGCGGCGGCTTGCTGGCCGGTTATTACGGCGGCCTGGCCGATGCGGTGCTGATGCGCGTGACGGAATTCTTCCAGACCATTCCGTCCTTCCTGTTCGCACTGGCGATCGTGGCGGTGGTGCAGCCGACCCTGGTGACGATTGCGCTGGCCATCGGCGTGACCGCCTGGCCGAGCCTGGCGCGGCTGGTGCGCGCCGAAGTGCTCAAGCTGCGCCACAGCGAAATGGTGCAGGCCAGCGCCGCGCTCGGCGCCACCGACCTGCGCATCATGCTGCGCGATATTTTACCCAACACCCTGACACCGATCCTGGTGTCGACTTCGCTGATGGTGGCCACCGCCATCCTCACCGAATCCAGCCTGGCTTTCCTCGGCCTGGGCGATCCCAATGCGGTGAGCTGGGGCAACATGGTCGGCTCCGGCCGTGAAGTGATCCGCACCGACTGGTACATCACGACGATTCCCGGCATCGCGATCGTGATCACGGTGCTGGCATTGAATTTATTAGGCGACGGATTGGCCGACGTGCTCGATCCGCGCGACAGAAAATAGGAGAAACACCATGGCACGCGTATCCACTCTGCTTTCCAACCAGCTTCCCGAGGGCCCGGCCCGCACGATCTTCGAGAAGGTCGAAAACGAATACGGCGCCTTCGGCAACATGCTCGGCGTGCTGGCGCATCGCCCGGCCTCGATCGAACACATCTACGGCCTGCTGTTGCAGTTCGCCGCCGAAGGCAACATCTCCAAGCTGCACCTGGAGATCGTGCTGGTCACCGCTTCCAAGGCCAATGAGTGCAGCTACTGCGTCTCGCACCACGCGCCCAAGCTGGCCGCGCAACACGTATCGGTGGAAACCGTGGAGCGCATCCTCGACGCCGACGTGCCTGGCCTCGGCCCGGTTGAATTACTGGTGCGCGACTATGCGCTGGCGGTGACGCGCCAGCGCGTCGGCGACAGTCTGGTGACGCGCCTGCGTGAACATTTCTCTGAGTCACAGATCGTCGAGTTGACCTTGCGCGCGGCGCTGTGCGCCTTCTTCGCGCGCTTCAACGAAGCGCTCGACGTCCAGCTCGAACCCGAATACGTGACCGCGGACGCAGCATGAGTAAAAAGGAAATTCGCCTCAACGCATTCAACATGAATTGCGTGAACCACATCAACCACGGCTTGTGGACGCATCCGCGCGACCGCTCGCAGGATTACACCGACATCGCCTACTGGACCGACCTGGCCAAGCTGCTGGAGCGCGGCAAGTTCGACGGCCTGTTCCTGGCCGACATCGTCGGCGTCTACGACGTCTACCAGAACTCGGTCGACATCACGCTGCGCGAGTCGATCCAGTTGCCGGTCAACGATCCGTTGCTGCTGATTTCGGCGATGGGTTTCGTCACCGAGCATCTTGGCTTCGGCATCACCGCCAACCTGACCTACGAAGCGCCGTTCCTGTTCGCCCGGCGCATGTCCACGCTCGACCACCTGACCAAGGGCCGCGTCGGCTGGAACATCGTCACCGGCTATCTCGACAGCGCTGCACGCGCGATGGGCCTGTCGGAACAGCTGGAACACGACCAGCGCTATGACCGCGCCGACGAATTCATGGAAGTGGTCTACAAGTTGTGGGAGGGCAGCTGGGAAGACGACGCCGTCATCCGCGACCGCCAGAACCGCATCTACGCACAGCCGGACAAGGTGCACAAGATCCGCCACAGCGGCGACTACTACAAGGTCGAGGGCTACCACCTGAGCGAACCGTCGCGCCAGCGCACGCCGGTGCTGTACCAGGCCGGCTCGTCCGGCCGCGGCCAGGCCTTCGGCGCGCGCCATGCGGAATGCGTGTTCGTCTCCGGCCAGAGCAAGGACGCGGTACGCAAACTGGTCAACGGCATCCGCGAAGGTGCGGTGAAGGAAGGCCGCCAACCCGATGACGTCAAGGTCTTCATGGGTCTGACCGTGGTGGTCGCGCCGACCGAAAAGGAAGCGCGCGAAAAGTACGCCGAGTACGCGCGCTACGCCAGTCCCGAAGCCGGCTTGGCGCATTTCTCCAGCGGCACCGGCATCGATTTCTCAAAGTACGAACTGGACGAGCCGATCCGCCAGGTCAAGACCAACTCCATCGAATCGCTGGTCAAGACCGTGACCAATCCCGAGCTCAACTGGACCAAGCGCAAGCTGCTGGAACAACTGGAGCTGGGCGGCCGCTACGCCACCATCGTCGGCTCGCCGCAGCAGGTGGCGGATGAACTGGAGGCGTGGATACGCGAGACCGACATCGACGGCTTCAATCTCACGCGCACGGTCACGCCGGAGAGCTTCGAAGCCTTCGTCGACCTGGTGATTCCGGAGCTGCAGACGCGTGGCTCCTACAAGCATGACTATGCGCCGGGTACCTTGCGCGAGAAATTGTTTACCGGCGGCGCGCGCCTGCCGCAGCGGCACACCGGCGCGAATTGCCGTGCCAACAAACGCACTGACGTGCCAGCATAGAAAGAAACTCATGAGCCAGCTCCTCGACGTCCGCAACCTCAACGTGTCCTTTCCCGGCCACGACGCCGTGAAGGATCTCAGCCTCGGCATCGCCGCCGGCGAGACGCTGGCGCTGGTGGGCGAATCCGGTTGCGGCAAGTCGACCACCGCCTTGTCGCTGCTGCGCCTGCTGCCGCCGAGCGCGCAGGTGTCGGGCAACATCGTGTTCGAAGGACGCGACTTGCAGGCGCTGCCGGAGGAAGAAATTTGCGCGCTGCGCGGCAATGCGATTTCGATGATCTTCCAGGAGCCGATGACCTCGCTCAATCCGGTGCTGACCATCGGCCAGCAAGTGGTCGAGGCGATCCGCCTGCATCAACCGCTGTCGCCGCAAGCCGCGAAAGCGCGCGCGATCGAGTTGCTGGAGCTGGTGCGCATCCCGGAGCCGCAACGTCGCTTCAATGACTATCCGCATAATCTCTCCGGCGGTCAGCGCCAGCGCGTGATGATCGCGATGGCGGTGTCCTGCCACCCGCGCTTGCTGGTGGCGGACGAACCGACCACCGCACTGGACGTCACCATCCAGGCGCAGATCCTTGAGTTGCTTGGCCAGCTGCGCCGTGACCTGTCGATGGCGGTGCTGCTGATTACGCATGACCTGGCCGTGGTCGAGCAGTGGGCCGATCGTGTCGCCGTCATGTACGGTGGCCGCAAGGTGGAGGAGGCAAGCAGCGCCATCCTGTTCGATCGTCCGCAACATCCTTACACGCGCGGCCTGCTTGGCGCGTCCTTGCAGATGGAGCAGGACTATCACTACCGCGACGGCCGCCTGCCCGAGATCCGCACCGAGCTCGACGCCGGCGAACGCATCTTCACGCTGACCGAACGCGCGCATGCGCAGCCGCTGCCGCCGCTCGACCCGGATGCAAAAGCCTTGCTGTCCCTGCAGGATGTACACACTCACTACCGGTCACGCAACGGCGTGGTGCACGCGGTCAAGGGCGTGTCGTTCGATATCGCCGCCGGTGAATCGGTCGGCCTGGTCGGTGAATCCGGCTGCGGCAAATCGACGCTGTCGAAGACCATCGTGCGCCTGGTCGATTCCAGCGCCGGCAAGATCCTGCTCGACGGCGACGATATCGCCCAGTTCGAGGGCGCACGCCTGCGTCCGTATCGCCGCCGCGTACAGATGATTTTCCAGGACCCGTACGCCTCGCTCAATCCGCGCCACACGGTGGCGGAAATCCTCGACGCTGCGCTGGTGATCCATGACGTCAGGGACAAGACTGAGCGTCGTCGCCGCATCGAGCAGATCGTCGACCTGGTCGGCCTGCCGCAGCGTGCCTTGCGCAGCTATCCGCACCAGTTCTCCGGCGGCCAGCGCCAGCGCATCGGCATCGCGCGTGCGCTGGTGTTGAAGCCGGCGCTGGTGATCTGCGACGAGCCGGTGTCCGCGCTCGACGTCTCGGTGCAGGCGCAGATCCTGAACCTGCTGGTCGACCTCAAGCGCGAATTCGGCCTGTCGTATCTGTTCATCTCGCACGATTTGTCGGTGGTGCGCTACATCGCCGACAAGGTGCTGGTGATGAACGGCGGACGCATCGTCGAGTCGGGCGACCACAACAGCATCTGGCAGTCGCCGCAGCACGATTACACGCGCTCGCTGATTGCCGCCGTGCCTTCTGCTGCTGCCCGCGGGCAGCAGCGAGAAGAGCTGCGCGAGTTACTGATCGCCTGATTTTTTTCGCAACTGGAAAGCGCATATTCAAGCGCCAAAAGATTCGTTTTGTTGGCGACGGACGGCGGATAAATTAGCGCTATTTGAGGAAGATTCATGGCGCGATTTTTTAACCGTCTGCTGACGGCTGGTTTTACCGGTTTATTGCTGGCGAGTGCTGCAACAATTTTTCCCACGACTGCCGCGGCGCAGGACAAGACGCTGAAGGTCGGCGTCACCAGCGGTCCGCACGCGCAGATTTTTGAAGTGGTCAAACGTGTCTTCGAGCGCAGCAATCCCGGCTACAAAATCCAGATCGTCGAGTTCAACGACTACATCCAGCCGGACGCCGCGCTCGATGCCGGCGAGCTCGACGCCAACAGTTTCCAGCATCGTCCCTTCCTCAACGCGCAGATCAAGACGCGTGGCTACAAGCTGTTCGGCACCGGGCGCACGTTCATCGGGCCGATGGCGATTTATTCCAGGAAATATCGCAGCCTGAATGACATTCCGGCCGGCGCCAAGATCGGGATTCCGAATGATCCGGCCAATGAGAGCCGTGTCTTGCTGCTGTTGCAGAAGCATGGCGCGATTAAACTGCGGGCGGGGATCGATCCTCTGACCGGCGTCAATGCGACGCCGATCGACGTTGTCGAGAATCCGAAGAAGTGGAAGTTCATCGAGATCGACGCGGCGCAGTTGCCGCGCACTTTAGACGATCTGGATGCGTCGGCGGTGAATGCCGACTATGCAGCCAAGGCTGGTTTGCATCCCGTGCGCGACAGTCTGGTCGTGGAGAATGGGGAGAGTCCTTATGCTTGCCTGATTGCGGTGCGGGAGAAGGATAAGGATCAGGTTTGGCTGCCCAAGCTGGTGAAGGCTTATCAGTCGGATGAGGTGAAGAAGTTTATTGATGCGGAATTTAAAGGCGGGATTTTGGCGGCCTGGTGATTGCGAGGGTTGCTCTTCCCGGCTGGTCGTTTAATAAAAGTGTGTGTCTCTTCGGACGACCAAGCCGGGGGTAGCCCGGCAGCTACTCACTTTCTTTGCTTCGCCAAAGAAAGTAAGCAAAGAAAGGCGACCGCAAGTTCGCAGCCCCTCCGGGGTCCCCGGCGTCGTCAGGCACAAATCGGGAGGGGAAATAAACTCGCTGCGCTCAGACAAATTTCCCCTCTTTATCCGATTTGCACCTGCCGCCCCCGGCTGCTCGCAAGCGGGAATTCGAGACTGGCTCGCTGCGCCTCGCCAGGATAGGGAGGTGAAGTGATGGTTTACGTTCTTCGCTACCTTCACAGACGTGACAATTGCGATGCCGAAGGCGAGCGACCCTTGGCGATGCGTAGCGAGCCAGTCTGGCCGGTCCGCTTATGAGTCGCCGTTGGTGACGCGCATAAATCGGATAAAGAAGGGAAACTTGTCTGAGCGCAGCGAGTTTGTTTCCCTTCCCGATTTGTGCGTGGCATCAACGGGCACCCCGCGCAGCGGGGCGGCGAATCGCGGTCGCCTTCTTTGGCTTACTTTTCTTGGCGAGACAAGAAAAGTGAGTAGCTGCCGGGCTACCCCCGGCGAAGGGTTGATCGAAGAAAGAAAAGACGAGATGAGTTAATACGGTAGTCGGAACAACACAAGACTCACCGCTGCATCCCCCACCGCTTAACAGTCAACCTCTCAATAGTATTAAACCCAAAATTCTCCACCACCAACCCAATCAAAATCACCATCGCCAACCCCGCAAACACCTTGTCGGTATACAGCTCATTGCGATTCTGAAAGATGTACCAACCCAGCCCACCCTTACCGCTGGAAGCCCCAAACACCAGCTCTGCAGCAATCAAGGTACGCCACGCAAACGCCCAGCCAATCCGCAATCCGGCAAGGATGGAAGGCAAGGCCGCCGGCACCAGCATGAACAGCACAAATCGCAAGCCGCGCAAACCGTAATTGCGCCCCGCCATCCGCAAGGTATCCGACACACCTAAAAATCCCGCATAGGTATTGAGAGCCAACGCCCACAACACCGAATGCACCAGCACAAAAATCAGGCTGTTTTCGCCAAGTCCGAACCACAGCAAAGCCAGCGGCAACATCGCAATCGCCGGCAACGGATTGAACATCGACGTCAGTGTGCTCAGCAGATCGCGGCCGAGTTGGGTCGATACCGCCAGCGTGGTCAGCGCGAACGCCAGCGCAATGCCGATCAGGTAACCCTTGACCAGCACCTTGAGCGAAATCCATACCTTGCCGATCAGTTCGCCGGTGGCGACGCCGTCGACGAAAGCCTGCGCGGTCTGGACGAAGCCTGGCAGCAGCAAATCATTGTTCTGGATGCGTGCAACGATTTCCCAGATCAACGCCAGCACCAGCAGGATCACGGCCTTGCGCACCCAGCTTTGTTGCCAGATGCGCTGCGGCAGCGATAGCGTGCGTTCCAGCGGGACGTCGTCGAGCGGCGTCAGGGCAATTTCGTATTCTTCACGGATGGGAGGGGAGAGGTGCATGGCGGCTTCGACCTGTCGATTGGCGGATCTTAAAAATCCTCCAACATAACGGAAGCCGGATAGGCCGGAAACGAATCGTTTCGCACAAACAAATGCGAATTGCGTATATGGCGCGAGGGGAAGCGGAAAGGGAAGGAGGGATCAATTTCCGCCGGCGCGAGGGCCGGCGGAAAGTACAACTCAGCTCGGCCGGCCGTGGAAGGCCTTGTTGGCGATCTTCCAGCCGTCGGCCGTTTTCAGCAGCACGAAATAATCGGTGAAAGTCACCGGGCCGTGCACCAGGGTGATCTTGGCGCTGGCCGAGAGACCGCCGACGTCGATCCACTCCACCGTGCGGCGGCGATCCGCTTCGTCGGCGGCCGGCGTGCCCTTGAAGCGCTCGCAGTAGACTTCCAGCGGCCATGACGTGAATACGCCTTCGCGCATCGATTCGATGTGTGCCGTCGGCAGGAAGGCTTGCCGCATGTGTGCGGCGTCGTCGCGCGCGTGGCCGAGGAAATATTGTTCGATGGGGACCAGCACTTCGGCTTGTTCGGCGCTGAAGGTTGGCGAGGGCGATGTTGTGGCTGTGGTCATGGGCGGACTCCTGATTGAAGTCGCCCATGATGCGTGAACGGCGTCGTGGTGTACAGCGCCGTCAGTGATAAGCGGTATATGCGAACCCGCATAGCACTACAAAAAACCGCTCCTTGCCACCCGTCTAGTACGAAAACCGCACGTCCTTGAAATTGACCTGCGCCGGTTCTTCATGGCCTTCATTGAACAGCAGGCGATGGATGCGTCGCGCGGTTTCCTGGAAGCCGACGCCGCCCAGGCTTTGCAGGTCGTACTGGTGGCTGTTGATTTCGGCGCGCACGCGGCCCGGATGCGGCGACAGCAGCAGGATGCGGTTGCCGACGACGAGCGCTTCTTCGATCGAGTGGGTGACGAACAACAGCGTGAAGCGCACTTCTTCCCACAGGATCAGCAGTTCTTCCTGCATCTTGCGGCGGGTCAGCGCGTCGAGCGCGGCGAAGGGCTCATCCATCAGCAGTATCTTGGGCTGCATGGCCAGCGCGCGGGCAATCGCGACACGCGCCTTCATGCCGCCCGACAGCGTGTGCGGATAAGCGTCGGCGAATTTGCCGAGGCCGACCTTGTCGAGGTAGTACAGCGCGCGTTCGGCCGCTTCGCGCTTGCCCAGCGTGCGCGAGGCCAGCAGCGGGAACATGACGTTCTGCTTGACGGTTTTCCACGGCGGCAGCTGGTCGAATTCCTGGAACACCACGATGCGGTCCGGACCCGGCTGATGGATCGCGGCGCCGTCCAGGCGGATCTCTCCGGCGGCCGGCTTGAGGAAGCCGCCGACGGCTTTCAGCAGGCTCGACTTGCCGCAGCCGGATGGTCCGAGCAATACGAAACGGTCGGCCGGATAGACGTCGAAACTGACGTCGTGCGTGGCCTGCACCACGGCGGTGGCGCTGCGGTATTGCAGGCCGACACGGTCGACCTGCAGCAGCGGCGTATGTTCACCGACGGCGCGCAGGATCGGCGCATCCGGATTGTGCGGAATGTGCAGGTCAACTGCCGGGCTGGGCATAGGCTTCTTCAAAAAAGTAATCCTTCCACGACGCCGCGCGGTTCTTCAGCACGCCGATGTCGTGCAGCTTGTCGGCATAGACGTAGCTGCGTTGCGGCGAGACGGTGAAGTCGATTTCCGGATCTTCGACGATCTTGCGCACGAACTCGGGCGCCAGCTTGGATTTCTGCACGCGGATGAAGGTGTCGGCGGCCTTGGCCTTGTTGGCGCGGATGAATTGCGCCGCTTCGACCAGGGCGTTGTAGAAGGCCTTATAGGTCTTCGGATTATCGTCATGGAACTTCTGCGTGGTGTAGAGCACGTTGAAGGTCGCTGGTCCGCCGAGGATGTCGTAGGAGCTGATGATCTTGTGGACGTTCTTGTTTTCCAATGCCTGGTACTGGAACGGCGGGCTGGAGAAATGCGTGTTGATCTCCGAGCCGCCGGAGATCAGCGCCACCGTGGCGTCGGGATGCGACAGGCTCACCGAGATATTGTCGAAGCGCTTGTAGTCGGCCTTGCCGAATACGCGCGCGGTTTCGATTTGCAGGGTGCGCGACTGGTAGCCGACGCCGGCGGCCGGCACCGCGATGCGGTCCTTGTCGCTGAGGTCCTGCAGCGTCTTGACCTTGGGATTATTGCTCAGCAGGTAGTTGGGCATGGAGCCGAGCGAGGCGATCGCCTTGACGTTCTGGCGGCCGCGCGTGCGGTCCCACAGCGTCAGCATCGGCGGCACGCCGGCCGACACCACGTCCAGTGCGCCAGCCAGCAGCGCTTCGTTCATGGCGGTGGCGCCGGAGATGCTGTTCCATTCCACCTTGATGTCGACGCCTTGCTGCTTGCCGTATTTCTCGATGAGTTTCTGGTCTTGCACGACGTCGAGGATCAGGTAGCCGATGCCGAACTGCTGCGCGATGCGGATCTGGCCTTCGGCCTGGGCGGCAGTGCTGAAGCCCAATGCGGCGGCGAGGGCGGTGGCAGTGATGAGCGTGGTCAGGCGCATGTCAGCTGCCTCCGTTGATGTGGGCGTCGTCGAAGAAATAATCCTTCACCGAGGCCGGCTTGTTCTTGATGGCGCCGACGCGGTGCATGAACTCGGCCAGCGGATAGGTGTTCTGCGGCGCGATCTTGAACTGCACTTCGGGGTTCTTGATGATCTTCAGCAGCAGGTTGCGGTCGATCTTGGCGTTGCTGACGCGGATGTAGGTGTCGGCGGCCTTGTCGGGATTGGCGGCGATGAATTTGGCGGCTTCATCGAGTGCGTCCAGGAAGGCCTTGTAGGTCTTGGGATTGTCCTTGCGGAATTTCTCGGTGGCGTACAGCACCGTGGCCGACGACGGGCCGCCCAGCACCTGGTAGGAGTTCAGCACGATATGCGCCTTGGGATTGCCGGCCAGTTCCTGGTCCTGGAACGGTGGGTTGCCGAAGTGGGCGCTGATCTCGGTGCCGCCGTTGATGATCGCGGCGGCAGCGTCAGGATGCGGCACGGCCACGCTGATCTTGTCGAGCTTGTTGTATTGGGCGTCGCCCCATTGCTTGGCCGAGGCTAGTTGCAGCACGCGCGATTGCACCGAGACGCCGACGGCGGGCAGCGCGATGCGATCCTTATCGGTGAAGTCGGCGATGGTCTTGACGTTGGGGTTGTTGCTCACGAGGTAGTAGGGCAGGTTGCCCAGCGAGGCGACGCCGCGTACGTTCTGGCGACCGTAGGTGCGGTCCCAGATGGTCAGCAGCGGGCCGACGCCGGCGCCGGCGATGTCGATCGCGCCCGACAGCAGCGCGTCGTTGACGGCCGAGCCGCCCGACAGCTTGACCCAGTCGACCTTGATGTCAACGCCCTGGGCCTTGCCGTGCTTTTCGATCAGTTTCTGGTCCTGGGCGACGTTCAGCAATAAATAGACGACGCCGAATTGTTCGGCGATGCGCAGCTGGCCTTCGGCGCGTGCGGGAGCGGTGGCGGCGAGGCCGGCGGTCAGCAGGCCGAGGCTCAGCGCGGCGCTGAGAAGTCGTTTGGCAAACATGGATACTCCGGTAAAAGCAGGGGCCTCGTTCTTGTGGTCGAGGGCTTAAGAACAAACCTGGGTGGAAATCGCTGTTCTTTATGAGCTAGGAGTATATAAAGATGCCCGCAGAATGAAAAACGCGTTTATCGCATATCTTTATGCGGTTTTCGCTGCATTTTGAGAGCCATAGCCGCGACTTGTGTTTTTCGACAAAATTCGCCCAGCGCTGCAGGGCAGGGATGCTCGGCGACGCCCCGATGTCAAGGCCGCACCATCGGGTAGATGCCTTTGCGCAACGCAGCATCCCGTCGGGGGCATAGTGCGATAAAGTACGCGCTATCCGGTTCCACCGGCGCAACGCGCATTAATAGCGGCGGGTCATGACGACGATTAAAACGACGACTAAGTGACGACTAAAACGCTGCAGACATGAGCATCAAATCAAATACGGGAAAACAATGAGTTCAACTCAGGTCAGACCAAACTATTCCTTCCGGTCGCAAAAACTCCACATCATCACCCTGGCAGCTCTTGGCGTCGTCTTCGGCGACATCGGCACCAGTCCGTTGTACGCGCTGAAGGAATGCTTCAGCCCGGAACACGGCATCGCGTTTTCTCCTGACGCGGTGCTGGGCATCATTTCCATGCTGTTCTGGTCGATCACGATCGTGGTCTCGCTCAAGTACGTGCTGTTCGTCATGCGCGCCGACAACAACGGCGAAGGCGGCGTGCTGGCGCTGATGGCGCTGTCGCTGCGCACGGCTGTGAGCGGTTCGCCGCGCGCCAAGCTGCTGATGATGCTGGGCGTGTTCGGCGCCTGCATGTTCTACGGCGACGTGGTGATCACGCCCGCCATTTCGGTGTTGTCGGCGGTGGAGGGCATGGACATCGCCGCGCCGGGCACTTCGCATTACGTGATTCCGCTGACGCTGGCGATCCTGATCGGCTTGTTCCTGATCCAGCGCCACGGCACCAATCTGGTCGGCAAACTGTTCGGGCCGGTCATGTTCATCTGGTTCATTTCGCTGGGTGCGCTTGGCCTGTTCCATATCCTCAAGGCGCCGGGCATCCTGGTGGCGATCAATCCGTATTACGCCGTGCATTTCATGATCGAGCATTCGCTGCAGGCCTTCATCGTGCTCGGCTCGGTGGTGCTGGTGCTGACCGGCGCCGAAGCGCTGTACGCCGACATGGGCCATTTCGGCATCCGGCCGATCCGCTTCGCCTGGCTGTATACCGTGATGCCTTGCCTGGTGATCAATTACTTCGGCCAGGGCGCCAACCTGCTGGCCAATCCGGAGGCGATCAAGAATCCGTTCTACCTGATGGTGCCGGACATGCTGCTGGTGCCGATGGTGGTGCTGGCGACGTTCGCCACGGTGATCGCGTCGCAGGCGGTGATCTCGGGGGCGTTCTCGCTGACCAGCCAGGCCATCCTGCTGGGCTTCGTGCCGCGCATGCGCATCCTGCATACCTCGGAAGACGAGCGCGGCCAGATCTATATCCCGCTGATCAACTGGATGCTGCTGGTGCTGGTGGTGGCGGTGGTGCTGGCGTTCAAAAAATCGGACAACCTGGCGGCGGCTTACGGCGTGGCCGTGACGACCACGATGGTGATCACCACGATGCTGGCGGGGGTGGTCATGCGCGCCGAATGGAAATGGCATCCGGTGCTGGTGACGCTGGTGATTGGGGCTTTCATCACGGTCGACCTGGCATTCTTCACTGCCAACCTGCTGAAGATCGCCGACGGCGGCTGGTTCCCGTTGCTGCTCGGCGGCGCGGCGTTCTTCTTGCTGATGACCTGGTATTCGGGACGCATGCTGTTGCGCATGCGGATCAAGGATGACGGCATCCCGCTGGAACCTTTCGTCGAAGGCCTGTTGGCGCATCCGCCGCACCGGGTCGGCGGCACGGCGGTCTTCATGACCGGCAACATCAACACGGTGCCTGTCGCGCTGCTGCATAACCTCAAGCACAACCGCATCCTGCACGAGCGCGTGTTCTTCCTCAAGATCAGCATCTGGGACGTGCCTTACGTCTCCAACGAAGAACGCCTGACGCTCAAGGACCTGGGCGGCAACGTCTACCTGCTGCGCGCGGCCTTCGGCTTCAAGGAGGCGCCGGAAGTGAACAAGGTGCTGGACCTGACCTCTTCTCAATTCGGTATCGAATTCGAGCTGATGGACACGTCCTTCTTCCTGGCGCGCGATACGGTGGTGCCGAGCAAGTTGCTGGGCATGTCGCTGTGGCGCGAGCAGCTGTTTGCGTGGATGTACCAGAACGGCGCCAAGCCGTCGGACTTCTTCCACATCCCGGCCAACCGCGTGGTGGAACTGGGCACCAAGGTCGAGATCTAGTCGTCGTTGAAAACCGCTCGCGCTATCTGTGCCAACCCAGCACGATGGCGCCGAGCGTGATGACGATGCAGGCCAGGATGCGCCGCATCGTCAGTTTCTCTCCCAGGAAGAGCGTGCCGATCAGGGCCGCAAACAGCACCGAGGTTTCGCGCAAGGCGGATACCGTCCCCATGGGCGCCAGCGTCACAGCCCAGATCACGATCCCGTAAGCCACCAAAGACATCGCGCCGCCCGCCAGGCTGAGCCAGTTTTGCTTGCGCTCGGCCGCCATCGGCAGGCGTTTGTACATCCACATGAAGATCAGCGCCAACGGGAAGCTGTCGAGCACGAATAGCCAACCTGAGTACGCCAGGGCGTTGCCGGCGGCGCGCGCGCCGATGCCGTCGGTGACGGTGTAGGCAGCGATGAAGGCGCCGGTAGTGAAGGCCGCAATCGGACCGGACAGGTTGTGACGGTCCTTGATATTGGCCAGACTGACGATGCCGATCGACACCAGCGCCACGCCCAGCCAGGTGTAGATGCTCATCTGTTCGCCGACGAAGATTGCCGCGCCGATCGACACCAGCATCGGCGACGAGCCGCGTGCAATCGGATAGGACTGGCTGAAATCGCCGATGCGGTAGGCGCGGATCAGGAACAGGTTGTAGCCGGTGTGCAGGATCGCCGACAGGATGATGTAAGGCCAGGCGGCGGCATGCGGCAGCGGCGTGAGCAGCACCAGCGGAATCGCGCCGATGCCGGCGCCGATGGTCATGATGGTCAGCGAGGCAAGGCGGTCGCCGCTGCTTTTCAGCAAGGCATTCCAGGAAGCGTGCAGCAGGGCGGCGCAGAGCACCAGGGCGACGACGGCGAGGCTCATGCAGACAATCTTGTGGGGCGGGTTATGAAGAAGAACGCCAGAATCGGGGCGACAAAAAAACCCCTATGATACTGCGCCCGGCGCAAACCGCCTTCAGCCGGCCTCGCTTTGCCGCGGCGGCAGCTCGGTGCGGCAACGCCACAATGCGTGTCCCGAGGCGAGGTACTTGCGCTCGAACGGCGTGATCGGCGCGTCGGTGGCGTAGGCTTCGCAGGCCGTCGGCCGTCCGCTCAGCTGGGTCAGCGCGGCGGCGAATTCTTCCACGTAAATTTGCCAGTTGCTGCGGCACTCGATCACGCCGCCGAGCGCAACGATGCTCGGGAACACGGCGTGGCCGTGCCAGCGCCGCGCCAGGTGGCCGATCTTGGGCCAGGGATTGGGATACAGCAGGTATTGACGCGCCGGGAAAATCTTCGCCTCCAGCAGCAGCCGCCAGTAGTCGACCAGGTCGGCGCGGATGAAGCACAGGTTGTCCGGCTGCGGTCCGTTCCACTGTGTATTGCGCCCGAGGCGATCTTCCGATTGATCGATCCCGATGACGAAGTGATCGGGGAACTGCGTCGCCAGGTTCAGCGTCGACAGGCCGACGCCGCAACCGGTGTCGAGGATCAGCGGTGCGGCGCCGGTGGCGCGCCAGGCGGCGATGCTTTCCTCGAACGCGCGCCGGTTATAGTCGGTCACCGGCTTGCGGAACGGCGTGGCAGCATCGGCATGTCTGGCGACCAGCGCCGGCAAGTGCTCGTGGACGCCGGTCTGGCTGCTGGTGATGGGCAAGGAATTCATTGAGGCGGATTTCAGGCGGAAGAGAACTGCGGCACGCGCCGCAAGCCTGAAATTATAAAGGGAGAACCTGCAGGAGGAAGCAAGGCCCCGGCCGCGACGCGCGCGGACCCGGGCACGCTGCAACGCTGCCGTCGCCGGCAGGTCGCAGCATGCTTGGTTCAGTGCAGCGTCATCGGGTGACGCATCATGAGGTCGTACTTGCTGAGGAAGGTGTCGATGTCTTCCATCGACGGTTCCGTTGCGATCAGGTCCTGTACGTCCTTGCGGAACAGTTCGGCGGCCGGGCCGTCGATGTAGATTTCGCGTTGGCCGGATTTGTCCATGATTTCATAGCCGCCGAAACGCAGGGCTTCGTGGTCGCGGTCGGCACCGAATTCAACGACGCTGTATTGCTCACTGTTGTAGATCAGGTTCATAGTGGCTCCTTGTGCAAATGCTTAAGCTTTGTGAAGGAAGTGGCGTCATATCGGGGTATTTCAAGAGTCGCGCCAAGGCGGCCCTGGTCGGCTTCGCTGGTGCGCTTCCCCTGAATATGGTTACGGCGCAATCGGCGATAACTTTTGCCCGAATGACAAAATGACATGAAGAACGGGCGAGCTTGCAGGGTCGGAGCGGCCGGCCCTACAGGAATGGATGGGCCGGGCGCAAGAAGGTTCCTGAGCGGCAAGAGCAGGTTGCCGGCAATCGGGCCGGGCACGGAGGCGGCAGTAAAACTACGGTAAGGGAAGGCCAAGCGGGAAAACAGAGCCGGCAGGAAAGTATCGGCGATGCTGTAGGTGGAT